>Ga0308157_10000933_pt1 | contig 73424 bp, 62 predicted proteins | sample PhyBR1_FD_201035 | JGI IMG/M metagenome (GOLD analysis project Ga0308157, IMG submission 201035) | Phyllosphere microbial communities from UC Gill Tract Community Farm, Albany, California, United States - DLSLB.R1 | ecosystem: Host-associated > Plants > Phyllosphere > Unclassified | place: USA...
TTTCTTTTAAAGATCTAAAAACAGATCATATTCAATTGGGTCAACTTAATATTTGGAATGAGGTACTTCATGCTGAAAATCAATGAAGTATTAAGTTTTGAAAGTTCTTTATTTAGGATTCTAACCACCCTGCCCGACTCTGCGGTTTGGATTAATCTCGACATTGAAAATGCTTTTCCCATCGAAATAACTAAAACAGAAATATTAAAAGGTTTAGAAGATAGCAGTATCCAAAGAACAGTAGACCCACATGAATCACTTGCCTTTTTTCAGCCCGAAAAAGGATCTACACAAGAAATGAAACGTGATCAAAATTATGCTCTTATTTACCCTCTAATCTCTCATGAATTATTTTTTATTCCCACTCAAAGAGGAAAAATAATTAATGAAATCATGGCACAGCATAAAGTCACCAAACAAACTCTTTATCGCTTAGCTCGTAGATATTGGCAAAGAGGACAAACACCTAATGCATTACTTCCTGATTACAGAAATAGTGGAGCTAAAGGTCAAAAAAGAATTGCTAAAGACAAAAAATTAGGACGCCCTCGTATCTATAATAGTGAAGAACAAGGCATCAATGTTAATGAAGAAATTGAAAAGCTTTTCTATCGCACTATTAAATTATTCTTTTTAAAAGACAATAAACACTCGCTTCCATTTGTCTATCGAAAATTTCAAACCACTTATAAAAATCTCTATCCAGATACATCTGAAGCAGATATTCCGACTATATGGCAGTTTAAGTACTATTACGAAAAGGAATTTAAAAAAATTGAAAGTATTAAATCTCGTATTAGTACTTCCAACTACCGTAAGGACTATCGACCTTTACAATCTACTTCTAGTTCTCAAGCATTGGGTCCTGGATCACGTTATGAAATTGATGCAACTATTGCTGATATTTATCTAGTTTCAAATTCAAATCCAGAAAGTATCGTTGGCAGGCCTACTATTTATTTTGTAATTGATGTCTTCAGTAGATTAGTCGCAGGCTTTTATATTGGTTTTGAATCACCTTCATATCTAGCTGCGATACAAGCACTGAACACAGCAATGACTGATAAAGTTAGTTATTGTACTAAATATGGGATATCAATTCAGCCAGAAGATTGGCCAGCGGTTGGTCTGCCTGATGCCCTACTCGCAGATCGAGGAGAACTACTAGGCTATCAAATTGAAGCACTGGAAAAAAACTTCGCTGTGAGACTCGAAAATGCACCAGCTAGACGTGGTGATGCTAAAGGCATCGTAGAGCAAGCTTTCAATACTTATCAAGCTTATTTCAAAAAAGAAGGTAAAGGAAAAGGTGTTGTTGAAGGTACTACAGTAAGAAAGATTGGGGATAGAGATTACCGTCAAGATGCAACATTAAATATTCATCAATTTACTGAGATCATTCTTGCCTGCATCATCTCACACAATCAATTTCACGTATTAAAGACATATGATCGTGAAGCTGATATGCCCAACGACTTACCAACTATTCCCATACATTTATGGAATTGGGGCATTCAAAATAGAACTGGAAAATTGCGAAGTGTTTCAGAGGAAGCTCTTAGAATTGCCTTATTACCACGCACTAAAATCACAATATCAGATTTAGGTATCAAAGCATTTGGGCTTTACTATCTAGCGAAAGAAATACTCGATCTTGGTTGGCTGCATCGAAAAACAGGAAATGCTCGTCCTCAGAATCTTGAGGCTGCATATGATCCATATTCAATGAATAAAATTTATATTTTTCCACAGGGTAATAGTCTTGAATATTGGACAGGGACTCTCTCTGCTCGATCTAGAGAATTCTTAGATTGTACTTTATGGGAAATAAAAGAAAAACAAAAAAGCCAAAAAGAAAATCTTGTACAGCATGAATTAGAAGCATCAAAAAAACGAAGAGAACTTGAAGCTTTCATCAGTGAGAAACTTAAAACCAAAAATGTAAAAAGCCCAATTAAGCCCTCTCAACGTATCAATGCAATATCTACAAATAAAGCAAAAGAAAAAAATAGTGAACGCAAAGCTCAGATAAAACAGCAAGAAATAGTAGATAAAAATATTATTCCTATGCCTAAAGCCAAAATACCAAGCACTTATCACGAGACTGAAGCTGTTCACTATCCTGATTTAACTGATGAATTATTTGATGAGGATGACTAAATGAATTTGCCTTTAAATTTTATTCAAGCACGTTACACACCTAGTTTCGGTGAATATAAAGACAATCCATTTATTGAAGCTCTCCCACCAATCATGCAAGAAATTTCAGATATCAAAGCTAATCTGATTGGTAAAGTAGACTTTGATCCTCAAGATATTCTTAGATCTAAGAACGAAAGAATTCACCTTGCATCCCAACTTCTTCATCAGTTTTTTCAACCAATTACTCGCCATATTTCATTAGAGCAAAAAATAGCGATATTAATTCGTCAAGGCTATATAGGACGCAATATTGCTGATGGGAAATTGCATCAACATTTGCAAAATGGTTATGAGCGTATCATGTCGGGAGATATTCATGCTTTTCGCTTTGACGCTCCTAAATCTACAGCTTTAAGCTACTCACTTATCGGTTGTTCAGGCAGTGGTAAAAGTACAACGCTTCAACGAATTCTGAACCTTTATCCTCAAGTGATTTATCATGAAAAATACAACTTCACTCAACTCGTTTATCTCAAAATAGACTGTCCTCATGATGGTTCATTGAAAAATCTGTGTTTGCATTTCTTTAAAGCAATTGATGTTGCATTAGGAACAGATTTTGAAAGAAAAGTGGCTCTAAAAAGATTGGGAATCGAAGCTCTTTTAAATTATATGCGTCAAATTACCAATACCTATGCTATTGGTGTGCTCGTTATTGATGAGATTCAACATTTGAGTGTTAAAAATTCAGGTGGTGCTGAAAAAATGCTGAATTTCTTCGTAACTTTAATCAACGTTGTAGGTTTGCCAGTGATTATGGTCGGCACACCCAAAGCTAAATTTATCTTTGATGGTGATCTGCGTTCAGCACGTCGTGGAGCTGGTTTCGGCGCTGTTATATGGGAACCCATGCACAACAATCCTCCATCATCAAATAGCTCGACTAGAACAGAATGGATGGCTTTTACCAATGCCCTGTGGAAATACCAATGGCTAACCAATAAAGAACAACTGAGTGAAGAAATTCGAGACTGTTGGTATGAACTCTCTCAAGGCGTACTGGATATAGTAGTCAAACTTTTTGTTTTGGCTCAATGCCGAGCGATCATGACAGGACTAGAAAGAATTACGCCTCGTTTGCTTAGACAAGTCTATGAGGATGAACTAAAATTTGTCCATCCTATGATAGAAGCACTCAAGTCTGGAGATCCTAATCGCATCGCACTTTATTCTGACTTGACTATTCCGTATGTGGACAAAACCTTACTTCTACTTCAGAAAAAAATAGAAGAAGAACAAGAAAAAATTGAACAATATAATGGAAATGTACATGCACAAAGATTACATAACCTACTTATTGCCACTGGATATCCAGAATCTAAAGTAATTTCTGTAATCAAAAAAGCCTTTGTCGATTTCCCTCATCTCAATATGCAAGAACTCATGCCTATCGTTTCGAATTGGCTCACTGAAGTTGAGGTGAATAAAGAAACCAAACCTGAAAAAATCAATCTCAGAAAAATAAAACAAAGTGAATGGATGACCTTACCGTCAGATGATTTAAGGTTTAAGTTTTCTCAAAAGCAAAAATCCCAAAATTTTTATGACGTTCTTCAATCAAGCGATTTAATTTTTGATACTCAAACTTGGGTGCAATCAATGTGATAGTGGACTTGGCATGTTGAACTTTCCTACACCATATCCTAATGAGTTAATTTACAGCACGATTGCAAGAGCTGGAATTCGCCATGCTATTACAAGCCCTAAACAATTACTCGAAGAAGTATTTGCTAATCGTAAGGTCATTGCCACGATTGATTTACCTAGCCATCTAATATGCCTTTTAAAGCAGTTACCACCATATTACACGCTTGAAAATCTTGCTTATAAACATACGCTTTTTCCCATCTACGCTTTATTTTCTCCAGAATACACACGTTTGAAATGCCTTCAATGGATGTGTCATGAATCAAAAGGTTCTATTCATTTAGCATTAGGAATTGCAGCATCCAAAGTTAAGCAGATAACAACGCATCGATATTGTCGCCATTGCTTAGAATACCAATATCGCCAATACGGAGAATTCTTTTGGTCAAGAGTTTGGTACATCCAAGGGGTAAATTGCTGTAGCAAACATAAAGTTAAATTGTCAGAATTTTTACCACCAGCCCATTTGAATGGACGACATCAATTTATTCCTGCAAGTTTTATCCTAGATCAGAAGCAATCTAATGACCCTGCTCATGAATTAGATCTAATCGTTAGTAGACATGTTGATGAGCTATTAAAGCTTCCACCAGCCACATCACCTACGTTCCATCAATGGAGTCAATTTTATCAAGGTATTGCAAAACGATTAGGTTTCAATAAAGGTTCTAAACACATTGATCACTCAAAAATTCATGCAGAAGTTATAAGAACATGGGAGCTAAAATGGTTACAGCAACATCACTTAGATGAACTGAAATCAGAAGCAAGTTGGCTTAGAGCTATCTTTAGAAAGCATCGTAAGTCATTCAGTTATCTTGAACATATTATTGTCTTAGAAACATTTTTCCCTAAAGGCTGGGAATGGGCAACCATTCTGGGTGAAATCCATCAGTTACCGTCTAATCCCTCTAATACTGATACACCTATTCAAAGAACTAAGTGCAAAGATATATCGATACTCAAAGAAAAACGTAATGAATGGATGTCTTTGATTCAAAATTTTGGAATAAAACCGTCTAGAGTCAAAAATGCTGCCTTATATGCATGGCTTTATCGCAATGATAAAGCTTGGTTACTAACAAAAAATAGAAGCTTTCACGCTTTGTCCTCAAGCATTCCTAAGAAAGTAGATTGGCGCCTGAGGGATTGGCAAATGGTGAGGCGATTATTCAAGATATTCCATCAATCATTAGACGATTTGACCTTACCTAGACAATCTAGAAACTGGTATCTCAAGCAACTACCGCAACACTCCACCGTAGAGAAAAACCTATATCAGCTGCCCTTAACAAATAAATTTCTGAGCACTTTTTCAGAAGATATTAGCAGTTATCAAATCCGAAGAATTACTCGAACAATTATTCAATTTCAAAAAACTAATCAACACCAAACGAGTTGGCAATTATTACGACATTCAGGATTAAGTGAAGAAAGATTAACCCATGAAACACTTAAATTCCTAAATCAAATTAAAAGGATCGAACATGGCTAAGATAAGTCACATCGCTAAAAATATGAAAATAAAAAAGATTGGGACTTTGTTCAAAAAACATAACTCAGGCAGCTGGGCGATAAACCTAGCTTTGGAAAATGAAAGTAAGAATACTGAGTCAACTTACACTAATTTCTCTAATGCAAAATTATTAAGAAAAAATAGTCACATCAACCCCACTCAAGAATATCCTAAAGGCTACAATTTACGCTTTAAAATTAGTTCAACTCAAGATTGGCTATCTTCTCTCCATAATACAAACTTTCCGAAAGGCAAGTTTGTAGAGCATTATTTCTTGTTTGATGCAATACGTGTGGATCAATTGGGTCAGCCGATGTTCGAAACCATCAAAATTAAGCTCCCTCAATTCGAGCTCGCTAGATCTCTGTTTTTCTACACTCCATATTTAGCAAGATCAGCAATTATAGAGAATAGTTTGAGTATCGATTTCGATATTGTTTCAAATCGAGATCATTATCTCATCAATATTTTACCAGCCTGCTCATACCCAATTTCTCATTTCAATGATTTAGGTATACGACGCATCTTATCTTGGATTCTTCTTGATCCTGATATTCGACAATCTTTTGAAAGTATCAGTCAGTTTTGTACGAAATATGGCTATGACGTTGACCAATACCGTATATGGAGTTTTTGTTTTAATCCTCCTCAACTCAATGGAGTGATCTTTGATACATATGGCTATTATAAAGCTGAAACTTCAGAGTTTTTTGTCAATGAAATATCAGGTTTCGAAAGAATCTCAAGTCGAATTTCTAAAGAAGTTGAGTTCTATAGCGATAAATTCATTGAGTCTAAATCAGGGGGAAAAAGTGAAAACTCTTCAGGAACTAAAAATAACGGAAAAGAACCGACCATCAAAGATGATGAGGATGGCAATAGCGATGATGTTCAAATCATTGATGTTGTACCGACACACTTCGGCTTCCTAGAAGCCATTGAAACAAGGAAAACTTCTAAAAAAACTAGACATAGAAATCATGGTACAAAAGATCAAGATTTACCATCTACAAATCCATCATCTGAAGTTAGTACCAACGAACCAGTTTCTGAAGGCTCTGTCCCCTCTGCTGAATTTAACGGTGTTGAAGATGAAACGGAAGATCTTCATCTCTATCTTGATCGTTTCTCTGCATTTCAACAAATGATTGATTTATTTTGCAAAGAAAACTCAGTTAAAAATTTTAGCTTTCAACTTCACAAACTACCTAACATTCAAGGCCACTCCAAACATATAAAGACTGATGGTAATCCTAGATGTGTCGCAGAAGTCAGCTTTCAATTTAATGGTCACAATATTGTGATCTTAGAAGTAGATACTTCTGACAATAAGAAACCCCTTTCAACTCGTGTTTTATCGCTAAAAAACATGAATCAATGGAACCTAACTGACCGAGCAAAAGTACTTGAGCTAGTAGTTACTCAATGTTTACGTTGGCCGAAAGGGATCTTTAAGCGTATTTGCTTTAAAAATAGCACGTTAAACCATCCTAGAATGGATAGTAAACGTCAGGAGATCTCAGAATCTGAACTAAAAAACTGGTCAAGTAGACTTAGTACCATCTTTATCAATAAAAATAAAAACTGAGATTTCACAGGTATAGAGAATCTTAATTAAGATTAGCTTGCCCAAATATACTTAATAATTTAAGCTGCTCTTCATTATGCTAGATTTCTTTAAAATTCATGGAGTTCAATCTTTTAAATGGGTGAGTTGAATATCAATAGATACATGACTGCTGATGAATATGAAATAGATATTCTTCAAGACTCTCCCCCGAAGGATGAGTACGTCCAAAGAATTTTAGATAAAATGATTTTTGAGTATGCTATTACTGAAACTGCAATCAATGTCGATTTTAGAAAACTTGTTTATTGGTTAAAAGCTGGGGATCAGTTAACACATCAAATTCACCCATATCCTGCAAAGTTACTTCCCCACATAGTTAATTTCTTCTTAAAAGCTCATAGTAATTTTAAGAATAAAATTGTATTAGACCCATTTTGTGGCTCAGGTACAGTAGCTTTAGAATCATCTATGCAGGGATTCTTACCCTTAGTTGCTGATGCAAATCCTTTTGCCTTATTAATTGCCCAGGTGAAAACAACACCTTATTCGATCGATAAACTAATAAAAATTAAAGAAAAAATTCTGGTCAAGGCTAAAAGATACAAAAAAGCCACTCCAGTTGATGTCGTGAATTCACATCTATGGTATTTACCAGAACATAAAAGCAAATTAGAAATTATTTTAAGAGCTATTAATGAAATTGACGAAATTGATGAAAAGGACTTTTTCAAAGTATGTTTATCATCTTTGGCAAAAAAAATTAGCTATGCAGATCCCGCCATCAGTGTCCCTGTACGCTTAAAAACTAAAGAAAAATTTTCAGAAGCCACTAATCAACGAATTCAAAAGCGATTAGACTGGATACAAAATCTTAATGTCATAGCAGAATTTGAAAGCAATGTAGATGCAAATATCGAACGCATTAGACAGACTAATGCTCAATTTCCCAAAAGAATTAGTGCCTTAAAGGTTGGAATAGATGCTAGAGATATTTTTAAAGATTTTAATCTGACTACTAAAATGCCAGATAATTCAGTACCATTAATTATTACTTCTCCACCATATGGCAGTGCACAAAAATATATACGATCTACTAGTCTTTCATTGAATTGGTTAGGCTTTACTCCACCTGAAGGACTGAGATCGTTAGAAGAAAAATCTATAGGTAGAGAACACCTAATATCAGAACCTTTGTGTTTGGATAGAGGAAATCTACCAGAAAACTATAAGTGTCTTATTGAGAAAATAGCTAAAACCAATAAAACCAGAGCTAGGATAACTCAAAAATATCTTATAGAAATGGAACAAGTATCGCAGGAGCTTTCACGTATTTTAGCCCCCAAGGGACGTATCGTCTTTGTCTTGGGCAATAATCAGGTATGTGGGGAAACACTAAGAAACGATGAGTTTATGATCTATTGTTTTAAAAAATATGGCTTAAATCTAAAATTAGTTCTGATCGATGATATTAAATCTCGAGGATTAATGACAAAACGTAATAGAACAGCCTCTATAATATCTAGAGAAACTGTTTTAGTATTTGAAAAATGAGAGATGGACTTTGAATTCTGTTAACGATATTGATGACGTACAATCCTGCTTAAGCAAATTACAATTATTATCACAAAATGTGTGGGATTATGCGTGTGAAAAACCACAAATTAACAAATGGTTAAAACAATTTAATGGACAAGTCTTTGAAGAAGCTGAAGAACAGAAATACATGATTTATGCTTTAACAAAATTTATGTATTTTAGCCAACGTATGGTCAGAGAAATGCTTATTTCTCTATATCGTGATAGTGTTAGAGCCTCAATAATTCAAAATATTAGAAGAAATAACTCTCATACTCGCAATCTTGAACAATTAAATAATTTATATGATGATGACCTGAAAAAAACATTATTTATCGGTATTGGCAATCCTGCAGAGAGTGGGGCGCATTTACTTTATATTTTCCGACAAGTAAATGATTTAGAGAAAAATCTTTTTTCAGATTTACATGGAGCATTTGATATTCTATCCGATGAAGAAAATAGTTTACCGAGCTGGAAATTAAGGGATAAATATTCAGATATTAAAAGAATCATCTTTTTTGATGATTTTGTTGGAGGTGGAACACAAGCTAGTCGGTATTTAGCTAAACCCTTATCAAGCATTCGAAAAAACTACCCTCTAATGGAAATTATTTTTATTTCATTATTTTCTACTACTGAAGGTTTAGAAAAATTAAATGAAAAAGCTAACTTTAATGGAAAAGCTACTTGCCTATTTGAATTAGATAAAACTTATAAAAGCTGTTCGCAAAATCCTCGATATTTTGAACACTCTAAATCATGGTTTGACCTTGATAAGTTCAGATTAATAGTAGAACACTATGGAGACAACTTATATCCAGAAGGACCGCTAGGTCACTCTCAATGTGAGTTATTAATAGGTTTTTCTCACAATACGCCAAATAATACATTGCCGATATTTTGGAAGAATGGACGTACAGCTGATAATTCTATTTGGCACCCTATTTTTGCTAGATTTGATAAAAACTATGGCTTAGGAGTTAAATAAATTGGAAAAATCGAATCCTTTCTCTTTTTCGAAAGCTTCTGACTATACAGATGAGGAAATTAATACTTTTTGGGTAGACTTAGTTAATAAAGAGTTTATTGATTCAATTATTGAGCCTCAATCAAGAAAGTCTAAATTTATTCTTGGCGGTAAAGGTACTGGGAAAACTCATTTATTAAGACATCATTCGTATCAAACACTTAAACTACGTGAAAAAAATCTATCAGGATTAAATTTAATTAAGTCAAAAAACTACTTAGGCGTTTTCCTTAGAGCGAACTCTCTAGATGCTAATAGATTTAATTCAAAAAATAAGGAAGAAAATAGTAAATGGCAAACTCTATTTGGAATTTTTTTAGAACTAAAACTAATAGATAATCTTGTAGAAATATTAATCGATATTAAAAATAATTCTTCAAATCATAATTTTAATGATGAAGGTTTTCTTAATTCCCTACGTTATGAAATTAATGATTCAGATTTTGAAAAGTTATTAGATATTGATGCGTTTAGAGAATGGATAAAACTCGAGACAAAAAGAATTAATAAGTCTGTAAACAATTATGCATTTACAGAGACTCTAGATTTAGTTCCTAAATTTAGCTTTGGTAGTTTAATCATAAAAATTAAAGAAGCTCTAAGTGTATGGAACTCAGACTTTAATAATATTTCTATCCTTTATTTACTTGATGAGATTGAAAATTTCTCTAGCATAGAACAACAAGAAGTTATTCAAACTTTAATCAGATTTGGTGAAGGTGTATCTACTTTTAGAATCAGTGGTAGGCTCTATGCTATTAAAACATACTCTACAATCGGCAATGGTGAAGAAAATCGAGAAGGTTCTGAATTTGATAAAATTAATCTTGATGAAAGCTTAAATGCAATTAGTAATTCTCATTATAAAAAATTTGCTCAAGATTTTATAACAAAAAGATTAGCATATAAAAATCTAATTAAAAATGAAGAAATTTTCCATATTTCTAAATGTTTTGAAATATTACAAGGTAATAATTTCTATGAAGATTTTTTAAAAAGTCAAAAACTATTAGATAAATCTAATAATCTTTCTTTTATTAATAATTTCAAAAGAACTTTATTTGAAGTTCCTAAAATAATTAATCCTAAAGAAATTGATCATATATGTTTTTTATTAGTTGATGATTTTCCTTTAATTTTACAAAAACATAATATTTTGAGATTTTGTAAAAGTTTTTCAGTTGAATGTTCAGCTATTGAACTTGCTGAAGATATTAGATTATCTTGTATTCAATCGATGAATAATTCTAAAAATGACTCAACTAAAAGTTATGAAGATTCTTATTCTCACTGGAATAAAGACCTTTTAAATCAATTAAGTCGTGAATGGAATAAATCATGGGAGTATTCTAGTTTTGAAACATTTATTCATATGTCTTCTAATAATCCAAGAAATTTATTAAGTATTCTAAGTAGTGCTTATGATTTAGCATTATTCAATAATCATGATTTTATTAATGAAAGTCCTCTATCAATTGACGAACAAAATCATGCAGTATTCGAGAATGCTAAATTTATTTTCGAACAAGATTCCAATTACGGCAGTAAGTCTGAAATTGCCAAAAAAGCTATAATAAGGCTTTCAACTATCTTAAGAACTGCTAGATTTTCTTTAAATATTCCAGAAGTCTCTCCATTATTAGTGAGTTTTAATGATGAAGATCTTACTGATAATTCTAGGCAGGCTATACAAAGTGCTTTGAATTATTCATTCTGCTTTGAACTTAAATCTGGTAGACCTGATAGAAATAGTAATCGAATTAATCGAAAGATTTATCTTAATCCAGTTTTATCGCCAATTTGGGATTTGCCTGTAAGTCGTAGAGGAGATCTGAGTCTATCTTCAGAATTAGTGAACTCCATCTTCGATCAAGATAAAAGCGAAGAATTTAAAGCTCTACTATCTGGTTTGAAACGAAAGTGGAATCAACCATTTACAAGAAACAAACTTTTACTTAGCCAACAAGATCTTTTTAACAATGATTGATTATTCAATTTTTTACCGTAATTCATATCAAGATTCCAATGATTTACCACATTACGATATTTTCATTTCAGCATATAACTCAAGTGAACGGGTTCAAAATGTTTATGATAATGTTAAAGCAAACAGAAAAATCTGGTTAATACATCCAGAGTATTTATATACTGACTTAGAAATCCCTATTGGTACTGATATCGTCGCACCGAAAATTGAAGAAAAAGATGAAGTTAGTCAAGTCAATAAATTAATTAGTTGTCTGGGTAATATTGAAAATCTAAACATATGTATTGATATTACAGGTTTTATGAGACATGTACTTGTTTTCCTAATTGTAAAACTTAAACATATGAATATAAATATTTTTTCAGCTATATACTCTGAACCAGGTTCCTATTCAAAAGATGAGCAAACCGAATTTAGTACAACAACAAGTGAATTAGTAAAAACAATTGCTGGTATATCTGCCGATGTTGAATCTGATTTTAAAAATCACTTAATTATTAATGTTGGATATGACCATAAAATCATTAATCAGGTGACCTCTCACCTCGATAATGCAATTGTTCATCCTCTTTTCTCCTTTCCTTCACTTAGCGCTGACATGTATCAACAAAGTGCTAGTAGAGCTGCTCTCAGTGGAGAGGTTACAAAAAAAGATGAATGGATTAGTAATAGAAAGTTTTCCCCAGCTAATAATCCGTTTGCTACTGCACAAGTAATAAGTGACTTAACTGCAGAATTAGACATAGAAAATAATAATAAAAATAATTTTTACCTTTCTCCTTTATCCACGAAAGCTCAAACCCTAGGTTTTGCAATATATTGGGCTCTTGAAGGACATACACGTGATATATCGATACTTTTGCCTGAATGTCTCACATATTCTCGAGAAACTTCCAAAGGTCTAAAAAGACTTTGGTTATATACTGTGGAACTAACTTGATAGTCTATAATTATTTTCTAGGTAGAATATCAACAACTTCAACATCTAGAAATGAAGATAATTCATAAATTTTTTCTAAAGTAGGATTAACCTCGCCTCTCTCAATCCGCCCTAAATAACTTCGATCCATGTTACAGAGCAAAGCTAATTGCTCTTGTGACATATTTTTTTCTTTTCTGTATTTACGAACCAATTGTCCAAATTGAATAGTAAGTTCTGACATAAACATTCAAATGCTTAAAAAACAGAACTATCACTATTTGAGGACTATATATCCACGGATTATAATCCTCTTTTTAAGTTTTCTAGTTTTTCATCATGAAACAAATTGCTTCGCCTATCTTTCAATCTTTTCTAGTACTTCTCTCCCATAAGCAAATTGATGGATGGACATCAAACAAAATTTGGAACAACTTGAATCTTTTAAAAGATGAAAAGGAACGAATCAACCAGCAACAACTGTATAGGCTTCTGCGGAAGCTGGTACGACAAGGGCATTTGGTCAAACATATTCATTCTGACAATCCAAGGCTTTCAACATTTGTTGAAACAGAAAGCATGCACGAATTCAGAAAAAAATTTGACCTTATAGCTATCAAAAATGATTCAAAAAAGCTTAATTTCAAGACAAATGAATTAAAAGAAAAGCAAAAGATTTATGAAAACCAAATCAAAGCATCTGAACAAGCACTTATAGACTTTCCAGAGCTAAAAACTGAAATATTAAGAAGAAAAAACCAATTACTTCAAGATATTGAAAAACTCAAAGCTTACAATGATTTCCTATTATCATTGATATAATATGAAACTAATCGTGAAGCATAAAGTTTCGTTTTAGTATGAGACTTTATTACTTTGACGAGAGGAGAAATTGGAGAAAAAATAATGTCCAGTATGAAACTTTATTTTTTCTCCAATTATCATTGATAAATATAAATTAAGAAGATAAGGCTGAACCAGTATGAAACTTTATTACTCTCATACATGAACCAGCCTTTTTCTTATGCCTTAATGAGAAAAGTCATGACCAAACTCACTTGTTTTAAAGCCTATGATATTCGTGGAAAACTCGGCAGCGAATTGAACGAAGAAATTGCCTATAAAATTGGCCGTGCTTATGGTCAAATCTATCAACCAAAATCAGTCGTGGTTGGTTGTGATATCCGCCTAAGCAGTGAAGGTCTTAAACAGGCCACGATTCACGGTTTAAATGATGCTGGCGTCAATGTTTTAGATTTAGGCATGACCGGTACAGAAGAGGTCTATTTCGGCGCCTTCCATCTTAATGTACAAGGTGGCATCGAAATTACCGCCAGCCATAATCCGATGGATTATAACGGCATGAAATTGGTGCGTGAAAATGCACGTCCTATCAGTGCTGACACTGGACTTAAACAGATTCAGGCTCTAGCTGAAACAGAAAACTTTATTGAAGCTTCAAAAAAAGGAAGTACGGAAAAATACAATATATTGCCTGAATTTATTGAACATCTTATGACTTACATTGATGTTTCAAAAATTCGTCCAATAAAATTGGTGATGAATGCTGGTAATGGTGCAGCAGGTCATGTTGTAGATGCCATTGAAGAAAAATTTAAGCACCTGAATGTACCGATTGAATTTATCAAAATCAACAACGAAGCTGATGGTACTTTTCCGAATGGTATTCCTAACCCGATTTTAATTGAAAATCGTCACAGTACCCAGAATGCTGTGATTCAGCATCAAGCCGATATGGGCATTGCCTGGGATGGTGACTTTGACCGCTGTTTCCTCTTCGATGAGGAAGGTCAATTCATTGAAGGTTATTACATTGTGGGTCTGCTTGCTCAAGCGTTCTTAATGAAACAATCGGGTGAGAAAATTGTTCATGATCCCCGTCTAATCTGGAATACATTAGCTGTTGTTGATGAGCATCAGGGTATTGCTGTGCAATCCAAATCTGGACATGCTTTTATTAAAGACGTGATGCGTGAACACAATGCAGTGTATGGCGGTGAAATGAGTGCGCATCATTATTTCCGTGATTTCGCGTATTGCGATAGCGGCATGATCCCTTGGTTATTGGCTGTTGTGCTGTTGTCTGAAACCAAACAGTCATTATCCAGTCTCGTCAAAGAGATGATTTCTAAATTTCCCTGTTCGGGTGAAATCAACTTTAAAGTTGCAGATACTCAAACAACGATTCAAAAACTTTTTGATCACTATGCCGATCAAAAGCCAGTAATAGACAAAACGGACGGCGTTAGTCTGGACTTTGGTACATGGCGCTTTAATGTTCGCGCTTCAAATACCGAACCACTATTGCGTTTAAATATCGAAAGTCGCCGTGATAAAAATCCAAGACTCATGCAAGACTATGTGGATGAATTAACTTTACTCATTCAAAGTTAATTTAATTGGAGTAATAAAAATGGGAGCCTATACGCTCCCATTTTTTTAGATTATTTAATTTTGATAACCATTTGGATTTTGTTTTTGCCAGTTCCAACTGTCCGCCAGCATATCTTCCAAGCCATATTGGGGTGTCCAACCCAGCTCTGACACTGCGCGGGTATTGTCTGCAAATGAGGTTGCTACATCCCCTTCACGGCGAGGTTCAATACTATATAAGACTGGAACATTATTGACCCGCTCAAACGTCTTCACCACTTCCAGCACCGAAGAACCCTGACCTGTGCCAATATTCCAGGCACGACAACCTTTCGTATTTAAACGATTATTCAAGGCACATAAATGTGCGTTGGCCAAATCGACTACATGGATATAATCACGCACTCCGGTGCCATCAACGGTATTGTAATCATTGCCATAAATGGCTAGCTTCTCGCGTCGACCTACTGCAACCTGAGTGACAAAAGGCATCAGGTTATTTGGAATGCCTTGTGGATCTTCACCAATCTGTCCGCTTTGATGTGCCCCGACCGGGTTAAAATAACGCAGTAAGGCAATCGACCAACGTTCATCGGCAGCGGAAAGTTTTTGTAACAGTTGCTCAACAATCAGTTTGGTGTAACCATAATTATTACTCGGCATCCCTGTCGGCATATTCTCGTTAAGTGGAGATATATTCGCTTCGTCATAAACAGTTGCAGAGGAACTAAAAACCAAATTAAAGACATCTGCACGTTGCATTGCTTGAACCAGGCTAATTGAACCTGCAATATTATTGTCAAAATAGGTTAATGGAATTTGCTGACTTTCACCCACAGCCTTTAAACCGGCAAAATGAATCACCGCATCAATAGTATGTTGCTGAAATACTTGATCCAGCATGTGTACATCACGAATATCGCCTTCCACGAAGGTCAAGGTTTTAGCGGTCAGCTGTTGCACACGGTTAAGAGACTCTTCTGAACTATTGGAAAGATTATCCAGAACCACCACATCATGTCCTGAATTTAACAGTTCAATACAGGTATGCGAACCAATGTAACCTGCTCCGCCTGTCACCAAAATTTTAGCCATGTGTTTTTCCCAGTAATATTTGGATTAAGCCTTGAGTAGAGGTATCTAAACTCGAAATGTCTTCCACATCGCCATTTAAAATCGGTAAAAGCTGATTGGCAATTTCTTTGCCTTTTTCTACGCCCCACTGATCAAATGGATTGATATTCCACAGCACCGACTGTACAAACACTTTATGTTCATACATCGCGATTAGCATGCCCAGACTATAAGGATTCAATTCTTGCAACAAGATCGTGGTGCTCGGCTGATTGCCAGTATATTGTTGATACAGCGGCAAAGATTCTAGTTCGGCTTGATCTAAAGCTTGATTACCAAATGCCAATAAGCGTGACTGCGCCAAGCAATTCGATAATGCTAAATGATGCTGCTCAATCAAGGCCTCAGCATTTTCTGCATAGGTAAACTGATTGGAATTATAACGTTGCACCGGAGCAATAAAGTCACAACTTACTGCCTGTGTACCTTGATGTAACAATTGATAAAAGGCATGCTGGGCATTCGGCCCCACTTCACCCCAGACAATCGGGCAGGTATCTAATTGTACTTTTTCACCATTGCGCTGAATCGACTTACCATTCGATTCCATTTCCAGCTGCTGCAGGTAAGAGGCAAAGTATTTCAGGCGGCCATCATAAGGCAATACTGCATGGGTTTGAATATCAAGAAAGTTGTTGTTCCAAACGCCAAGCAAGCCCATCAGTACCGGAATATTCTGATTTAAAGGTGCTGTTTGGAAATGTTGATCAAGAGCATGCGCACCGGCAAGCAACTGCTTAAAACCCTCTACACCAATGGTTAAAGCGATTGGCAAGCCAATACAGGACCAGAGAGAATAACGACCACCGACCCAATCCCACAGTAGAAACTGATTTTCTTCGGCAATTCCCCATTCGGTCATTTTTTCAGGTTTGGTCGAAACACCGACAAAATGATGTTTCAGCATCTGACTATGTTGACCAAAGGCTTTTTCGAGCCATAAACGCGCGGTTTGTGCATTCGATAAGGTATCGATGGTGCCGAAAGACTTGGAAGAAATAATAAATAAAGTCGTTTCTGGACGCAGCTTGTGCAAGAGTTCGGACAACTGACTGCCATCAATCGTTGAAACAAAATGGACATCCAGTGATTTTACAGTCGCCTGCTTAAAATCAGATAAAGCTTGGGACACCATCAGGGGGCCCAAATCTGATCCACCGACCCCAATATTCACCACATCCTGAATCACTTCACCGGTTGCACCACGACATTGTCCGGCATGGATTTTTTCCACTAGGCTAAACATGCGTTGTAATTGATCATGCACCTGAGCTGAAAGTTGTGAATGTACTGGATCATTTTCAGGCAGGCGCAATGCCCAATGCATGGCTGCACGCTGTTCAGTGTAATTAATGTTCTGCTCGGAAAAAAGTTTCTTAATCCACTGCTCTAAGTTTTGGGTTTCAGCAAACTGAATCAAATGATCTAATACACTTTGATCAACACGATGCTTACTGAAATCAAGTACAAGCTGTTCAAATACGACTGAAAATTTTTGAAAACGCTGATCATCTTGTGCAAACAAGTCATTTAAATGCACATGCTCAAATTGTTTTTCTAAAGCATTCAGTTTAACTAAAATAGATTCATTATCTTTGACTATAAAAGGCTGAATAGGCTGTGTCATTAGCGTCCAACTCCCATATAAGCAAAGCCTTGTGCCTTCACATAAGCCGGATCAAAAATATTACGTCCATCTAAAATTAAGGGATGCTGCATGGTATGTAATAATTTTCTGTAGTCTGGACTCCAATACTGTTTCCAGGCTGTTAATAAACACAATGCATGTGCATTTTGCACAGCTTTATACTGATCATTACATAAAATCAGATCATCGCGCTGCCCATACAAAGCTTCTATTTCAGCCAATGCTTGTGGGTCATGTAGCTGAACCCTCACGCCTTGTGCCCATAAAGCTTCCAGCATGATATGGATCGGAGATTGCTGAATCCGTGAAGTATTTTCTTTAAAGGATGCGCCCCAAATAGCGACAGTTTTACCTTTTAGATCACCTTGAAAATAATTCCATAGTTTTCTAAACAACAGCTCTTTTTGTTGCTGATTAATTTCCCATACTTGCGCCAAAAGCTGACTTTTCACTCCACTCCCAGACACGGTATGAGATAAAGTCAAAATATCATGCGAGAAATTTTCGCCACCGAAACCGGAACCCGGACTTAAATAAGACAGGCCTATGCGACTGTCTGCCCCCATACCCTGACGGACATGCTCAATATCGATGCCTAATTTTTCTGCGACGATGGCTAAGTCATTAATATAGCTAATACGTGTGGCCAACATCCCGGAAATACTCAGCTTGGTAAATTCAGCATCCAAAATTGGCATAAACAAATAGTTTTGTTCTAGGGGAAATAAAGGACGCATTAATTCCTTAATTTTTAAGCGCGCAGAGTCTTGGGTTAAACCGACGATCAGCTGTTTCGCTTGGGTCAAGCTGACCAAAGCATTACCTTCCTGTACGGTATCCGGCAAATACACCCATTCGTCTTGAGGAAGAATCTGCTGGAATTTCTCTGTGCTGTGTAGCCCCAAAGTAGAGGCATTAATCATTAACTTTGGATGAATAATCGCGCGCTGTTGTAATTGTGCTAAAAGTTCCAGCCCTGCCTGTTCTTCTGTCGGGCTAAAACTAAATAAATAAGCATCCACATCTAATGGCAGATCAATAAATTCACAAAATTTTAAAAATCCGCTGCGTACCTGTTTTTCTAATAGATGATTAACCGATTCATCTTGAAAGTAATGCGTCTGATGGCGCAAATCTGGACAGCTATCGCACCAATATACTTGATGTCCACATTCAGCCAATAAGGCGGCCATCACACCGGCATATAATGTTTTTCCGAATACTGAGACCTTCATAATCGTGTTCTTTTTTTAAAGTGAGAGTTCTTGGATAAGCAGTTTAAAATCTGTACCGAGTTGCGGATGCTCAACCCCATAATGCAACACCGCTTTGAGATAGCCGAGCTTGCTGCCACAATCAAAAGTCTGACCTTTCATACGATAAGCTTCAACCAATTCGGTTTTTTGCAACGCTGCGATCGCATCGGTCAACTGGATTTCATTACCGGCACCTTTCGGCGTATTTTCAAGCAGCTGCATAATTTTTGCAGGTAAAACATAGCGACCCACGACAGATAGATTGGACGGTGCCGTACCCACTGCCGGTTTTTCAACAATGCCCTGCATTACCATGCTTTCACCTTCATTCGGTGAATGTTTAACATCGACAATGCCATATTGATTAACCAAATGATCAGGCACTGCTTCCACCATAATTTGTGCAGCTTGTGACGCATTGAAACGTTGAATCATCAGACTTAGATCATTGACTGGATCATGATCTTTGACCAATACATCTGGCAATAAAACAGCAAAGGGTTCATTGCCAATCACGGATTTAGCACATAATACTGCATGCCCCAGGCCTAAGGGCTGTGGCTGACGTACACTCACCACACTGACATGCGGAGGTAAAATTTCAGTAATTTCTTTGAGCAAATCAAATTTTTTTTTATGCTCGAGTATTGTTTCCAGCTCGAAATTACGGTCAAAATAATTTTCAATTGAAGACTTGGACGAATGAGTGACCAGAACAATTTGTTCAATGCCGGCCGCTACTGCTTCACGTACTACATATTCGATCGCAGGACGATCAATCACTGTCACCATTTCTTTGGGAATGGATTTACTGGCAGGCAAGAAACGAGTACCTAGACCTGCAACCGGGAGAATGGCTTTTTTGATCATCATCATACCTAACTTTAATTTACTTTAATTTCTTTACCGCGATGATAGCCATCAACATAATGCTCTAATTGTGTTAATGCCCAATTTATATCGTCATCAATAGCGGTAAGTGTATTAATTTTTTCAAAAATTTCAATTAACTCATCTAAAGGATAATGTTTTTCAAAAGATCTTAAAATACGAGTATGTTGCGTAATTTCAGTATCTTCGTGATCAATGAGTAACTCTTCGTATAGTTTTTCACCTGGACGCAAACCGGAATACTGAATTTCAATATCACCATTTTGAGAACCTGTTTCACGCACTTTTAGACCACTCAAGGCAATCATCTGGCGGGCCAAGTCCTGAATACGAACCGGTTCTCCCATATCCAACAAAAATACATCACCGCCCTGCCCCAAAGCACCCGCCTGAATCACCAGCTGTGAAGCCTCTGGAATAGTCATAAAATATCGGGTTACATCCGGATGGGTCACCGTGATGGGGCCGCCTTTAGCAATTTGTTGCTTAAATAAAGGAACAACCGAACCGGATGAACCCAGAACATTACCAAAACGTACAATACTGACCTGAGTCTGATTTTGTGCCACAGCCATAGCTTGACAATACAATTCAGCCATACGTTTTGATGCGCCCATAACATTGGTGGGACGCACAGCTTTATCGGTTGAAATCAGGACAAAGGTTTCTACACCTTTCTTTACAGCCGCATTTAAGCTAAAGGCTGTACCAATCGAGTTATTTTTGAGTCCCGCAAGTGGATTACATTCAACTAAAGGGACATGCTTATAAGCTGCGGCATGATAAACAGTTTGTACTTGATATTGTTCAATGATTCTTTCTAATTTTGCCTGATCAAGCACTGTGCCCAAAATAGGAATAATTTCAATTTCAGAGCGTAAATTTAATTCTTTATCAATACTGTACAACGCAAATTCTGTCAGTTCATAAATTACTAATTTTTTAGGCTGATTTTTAATAATTTGACGACAAAGTTCAGAACCAATTGACCCCCCTGCACCTGTCACCATGACCACCTTATTCTGAATATTTTTTGCTAAAAGTTCAGGAATAGGCGGCACCGGATCGCGTCCTAATAAATCAATAATGTCAATTTCTTGAATATCTGAAATACGGATTTCGCCATCGACCAGCTTGGTTAAGCCTGGAATTTCGGTAATTTTAAGATGTGCAGGTTCCAAAAATTTAACAATTTCATTTTTACGGATACGGCCCACTGAAGGTAGAGCGATGAGTATTTCATCTACCTGCTGTTTGGCAAATAAATTTAAAGCATGGGAAGGAGGATAAACCCGTAACCCTCCAATCATTTGACTTGATAAAGAAATATCGTCATCAATGAAAAATACCGGAAAATGTTCATTAGAGCGATGGAGCGTAGCAGCAACCTGCTGCCCAGCATAACCCGCACCGTAAATAGCCACACGTTTACGTGGGATATCGGACTGCAGGTAAGACTTTACAAGGGCCCGAATTAAACCGCGACTCAACCAGATCCAGGCAAACATCATAAAACCGAACATCATGGGAATAGATGTAGGAATAAATGCATGCGTAAAATATGCCATGCCATATAAACCAATGACTGTCAGCACTGTAGCCATTGCCAATTTAGCAATAAATGCTTCATTAAATGTGCGAACAATAAAGCGGTAAACACCGCAAATCCATAAAGCTAAAACCGCTAAAAAACTGACCCACAAAGTACCAAAAGCCAGATTGGGAATAACTTCTGTACCGAGGTTAAATTGACGAATGGCATAGCAGAGCCAGATAAGTATAGGAAAGATCACGAAATCTAAAACAATAAGAAAGCTTTGTTTTAAGTGTCTCGGTGCGGTAGCAAATGGAACAATCATTGATTTCACGGGGCAAAGGCTTCTTTTTCAGTTCTATTAGATAGCTAGCTTAGATAACCTTCTTAGATAAGCTTTTGTTTATCCAGATTCCCAAGCATTTAATTAATTTTTTACATGATATGGAGAGTATATATTTTTACTCTCCATATCCATGTATAAAATGTTAAAGCTGATTAATGACTTGCTGAGTTACCGTTACCGTTTTATGCATACTTTCCTGACTTAAGGTCGGGTGAACTAGAAACATTAAGCTGGTTTCACCTAATGTTTTGGCATTTACAAGTCTTTCAACTGGACGCCAAGGCGTACCATCAAAAGCATGCTCTAAATAAACTTCCGAACATGAACCACTAAAACACGGTACACCTAAAGCTGCTATTTCATTCATGATACGGTCACGTGACCAACCTTCAGGTAAGGCTTCAATATTGACCTGTACATAACATTTATATGCTGCATGTAGATAATCTGCAGATGGGCGATGTACGGTAAAATATGGGCTGTTTTCAAATACAGCTAAAATCTTTTCCATATTTGCATTACGTTGCTGCGTCCACTCTGCCATTTTTTTCAGTTGAATTCGTCCAATGACTGCCTGCATTTCCATCATGCGCCAGTTGGTACCAAATGAGTCATGTAACCAGCGAAAGCCTGGTGGGTGCTGCTTGTTATAAATGCTGTCAAAGTTTTTACCATGGTCTTTATAGGACCACATTTTTTTCCAAAGTGACTCATCATTGGTGGTGACCATACCGCCTTCACCGCCTGTGCTCATGATCTTGTCCTGACAAAATGACCAAGCAGCAATATGACCAATTGAGCCTGCCGGCTTACCTTTATATTGTGCACCATGCGCTTGAGCACAGTCTTCAATCACATAAAGCCCTTTTTCCTGCGCCAGTTGCATGATCGGATCCATATCACACATCCAACCCGCCAAATGCACGCAGATAATGGCTTTGGTATGTGGAGTAATGACCGCTTCAATGGTGCGACGCGAGATATTTTGTGAATCCAGTTCGACGTCGGCAAAGATTGGATTTGCACCTGCTGTCACAATTGAACTGGCAGAAGCTAAAAAAGTACGGGAAGTGACAATTACATCATCCCCTACCCCAATGCCTAATGCCTTCAGTGCAACATCTAAAGCGACTGTACCGTTGGCAAGTGCTACTGCATATTGAGTTCCCGCAAACTGTGCAAATTCTTTTTCGAACTCACGGCATTCCTGTCCTGTCCAGTAATTGACTTTGTTGGAAAGCAAGACTTGCGATACGGCATTGGCTTCTTCTTGACTAAAGCTTGGCCATGGTTCAAATGCAGTATTTAACATTACCTATTCCTAGATTTTAAAAAGTTTAAAAAATTATTTTTTCTCTAAAATTCGTGCAGGATTTCCGACAACAGTTACCCCTGCAGGTACACTTTTAGTGACCACAGCCCCCATACCCACCACTGCACCTTTACCAATCACTAATGGTTTATCGGGGGTTCCTTGTTTAATCACGGCACCCGTACCAATATAGGCATGGTCTTCAATATGAATATTACCATTACATTTCACCCCGGGAGCAAAGGTGACATAGTCTCCAATCACACAGTCATGCTCTACATAACTATATAAATTGGCATGAAAGCATTTACCAATTTTGATATTTGAAGTGATCGTTACAAAGGGACTTAAAGCAGCACCCGAAGCAATTTCTATTTCATCCATCAGCACGACATTGTTGGCCTGAACCGACCACAGTGTCATCTGATCTTGCTGTAATTTGTTGGCTAATTTTTCCCGAACCTGACTATTGGCAATCGCAATTAAAACTGACTTTTTCTCAGCCTTTAAGGCTTTAAACGCTGTATAACTTAATGCCGTGTGACCATTAATCTGAATTTCATCGGTCAGATTGTCATCAATAAAATAAATTGTGGCATCTATATTCTGACGTTGTAATTGTTGACGTGCGACTGGCATCAAGCTTCGGCCACATCCTGAAGCACCATAAATGGCATAGACTTCAGTCATGGATTTTATCCGTTTTTGTACCGGTAAATTTGGTTATGGTGGCTTCACCCTCGGCACTGATATCATCTTTTGCTAAAACTTTATGTACGGTTTTAAACATGATTTTAAAATCAAGTAGTGTCGACTGATTTTCAACATACCAGGTATCCAGCTTAAACTTTTCTTCCCAGCTAATCGCATTACGTCCATTGACCTGTGCGTAACCCGTCATACCCGGACGCACATCATGGCGTTTTGCCTGTTCTTGATTATATAAAGGTAAATATTCTGTCAATAATGGACGCGGGCCAACAATACTCATATCGCCTTTAATCACGTTCCAGAGTTCAGGCATTTCATCTAAACTGGTTGAACGCAGCATTTTACCAAATGCTGTCAAACGCTCACTGTCCGGTAAAGGATTTCCTTGAGCATCCACCGCATCTTTCATGGTGCGGAATTTAATCATTTCAAACGGTTTGCCATGCAAACCTGGACGAACCTGACGAAACAGCACAGGCGAGCCCAAGTTTTTTTTCACTTTGTAGGCTACAAAAGCATATAAAGGTGACAATAAAATTAAAGCTGTAGTCGCAATTATAATATCGAGTAAACGTTTTAACATTTATAGACCTAAAATATTCAATAATCGTTGATTGACTTTTTCTGCATCAAATTTGTCTTGAGCTATTTTATAACTTTCATACCCCATCTTTTCAATTTGTTCAGGGTGTTCTATGAAATAAATCATTTTTTCAGCCAATGCTTCAGGATTCCACTTAGCCACAAGAAATCCATTTACACCATGTTCAACAGTTTCACGGCAACCTGGTACATCTGTACTAATCACTGCACGCCCGATCGCCATTGCCTCTTGAGTACTACGCGGTACACCTTCACGATAAGATGGCAATACAAAGACATGACAATTGGCTATCCAGTCTTTCACGTTATCTACATGACCGGGATAATCAATAATATTTGAAGAAATTAACCCGTCTAATTCAGATTGTGTTAATGCACCCAAATTATGAGGGTCGATTGCACCTAAAACAGTAAATTGTGTTTCAGGATATTTTTCTTTTACGATTTTTGCTGCTTTAATAAAATCGTGAATCCCTTTTTCCTTTAATAGCCGACCAATAAATAGAAAATTAATTGATTTCTGAATATTGGTTAGAGGTTGGTAAGGATATTCTTTTAAATTTAAACCAATCCCTCCTAAAACCTCAACTTTCCGCACATTTATAGCATATTCATCTATTAAGTCTTTAGGATCATCAGGGTTTAAAAAAATAAGTTTGTCTAATTGAGGTAAGGCAAACTTATAGAGTAAAACTTGTACCTTTTTAATTAATTCCGTTTTTTTGCCTAAACCTTCGGGCTGCTGTGTAAATGTATAGCCCAAACCTTCCAACATGCCTACAATTTTTGGAACTTTTGCTAACTTTGCTGCAATAGTCCCAAAAATAACAGGCTTACTAAAATATGAAAAAACTAAGTCTGGTTTAATTTCACGAATTTTTTTTGAAAGCTTATACGTGGCGACAATATCTGAGAGTGGATTGAGTCCACCACGGTTTAACTCATAGGTAATCGGAATAGCACCCAAAGACTCTATTTTCTTTAGGTCTAATTCGGTATATTCAGAAGTAAAGGCATACACCGTATATTGCTTTTCTCGCATTGCACGAATTAAGTCTGCACGAAAACCATAAAAGCTTGAAGCGACAGTACCTATTAAAACTATTTGCATAAATCTTCCTTATTATTTCGAATAATATTTTTTTTATGCATAATATAGAAAGCACAAATATAAATCGCGAAATAATTAAACATTCTAAGTCTTACAGCAGTCCCAACATTATCATTCCCTATAACCCATACACTTGCATATATTATAAAAAATAAAAGCAAATATCTAACAAAAGCATCCTGATATTTAATATTTTTTATAACATAAAAAAAACACATTATAAAAGGAACAGACTCAACAATAAATATAATTAATGAAAATATATTAGTAACATATAAACCAAACATTTGTGCCAAAAAACTTAAAATTAAATTTGGTATAAATAAGATAGGGTTTGAAAAACTTAAACCAATAGTTGAACCCCCACCTGTTTCTTCAAAACCCTCACGATATTCAGTAATGCTTGAGAAAAAACCAGCATAATTAAGTAAAAACAATATTAATAAATATAAAATTGAAAAAATTAAAAGACGATTTTTATTAAAATTAATACCTAAAAACAAAAAAGACAACAAAATAGACATTCCCAAATATTCACGCAATTTATATAACAAGTAAATAAGAGGAATAATAAGCAATAATATAGCCAGCTTGTTAACAATGATAGGTGAAAAAAATAAATTCTTAATTAAAAATAAAATAAATAAATAAATAAATATCATAAATATATCACGATATATATCTGTAGAGTAATACAATAAAGTGGGATATAAGGTAATAATAAAAAAAAGGGTAAACGTATACTTCTGTTCTTCAAATCCATTCAAACCTGTTATTTTTACTGTTAAGTAAGGAATGACTAGGATTGAAATAAAGAATAAAATAAAACTAAAAAAATCTCTACTATATAATTCTATACTATAAAAATAACGAAGAATTTCTGGCCAAATTGTAGTTGCTATATCGACATTGCCAATTGCATATGAGTGATAATAATTTGCATCAGACCCCCCACCTAAACTAATATTTAAAAAATTAAAATTAGTTAAAAAATAAAAAATAATTTTAAAAAACAAAATACTTATTATTCCTATAAAAATAAATTTATTAGAAAATTTTTCAAAAAAAAACTTTTTACTTTTCATTATAAATATTAATCCATTTTTCAGAAACCATATTCAGATCAAATTTATTCTTAACAAAAATATTAGCATTATAATTTTTAGGTAAATTTTTTAAATTTATTTCAAAAATAGCTTGTGCTAATGCATCTGAGTCTTGTATCGGAACTATTTTACCAAAATCTTTACCTATTATTTCACTTGCACCGCTAACATTTGTGGATACAACATGAGCTTGGCATGCTAGTGCTTCAATCAAAACTGTAGGAAGACCTTCATAATCTGAAGATAGAATAAATATATCACATGCACTCATTAATTTAGAAATATCACTACGCCTACCTAACAAAATAACTTCTCTTTCTAAATTTAATTCAATAATTAATTTTTCTAATTGCAACCTTAATTCACCATCACCTGCAATTAATAAACAATAAGATTTTGAGGATTTTTCTTTTAAAATTTTAAAAGCTTTTAAGAGATTAGGATAATTTTTTGCCTCATGAAACCTACCTACGGCTAATAAAATATGAGTGCTAGAATCAATCTTACATTCTATTTCAATTTTTTCTCTAGCAGACTCATCATATTTAAAATTATTAAAATCTATTCCATTATATACTGTGAATATACCATTTTTAGGTACAGCCTTTTTTTGTATAAAACTTTTGGATGCATAATCACTTACATTTGTAGTAAGATCGCTTAAATAATGAGTAAAACGGTATGCAATCATACGAATTTTACCACCCTCGTTAGCACTATGCGCGGTACAAATCAATTTTTTTATAGGTGTTGATATTCTAACTAAACGTGTTAACAAGTTTGCATGAATCATATGCGCATGTACAATATCTGGTTGAAAACCCGTAATTACTTCAGATAATTTTTTATATGCATTAAAAAATGAAAATAGGTTTATTAAATCAACTTTTACTATCTCTATTTGATTGTTAACCGGCTGAGTTAAAATATCACCTGTTAAATAAGCAATTTTAACATTATGGCCTTTCTCATACATTTTATCCGCTAAATCACATACTACTCGCTCTGCTCCTCCTTGAGCTAAACCAGTAATTACATAAAGAATTTTCATAATATACTCAATCTAAATAATAGATTTCCATTTTTTAGCTATATATTCAACAGAATAGTGCTGACTGTTTTCGGAAGAACAAGATGACATTAACTCATATTCATTTTTAGATAGTCCAATTAATCTTAATAAAGCTTTCGAAAGTTCATCAATATCTTCCTTTTTAACAACTATTCCACTTATATTATGTTCAATAATTTCAGCAGGCCCTGTATCACAATCAAAAGCAACTATAGGCAATCCAAATGCTTGGGCTTCCAAAAGAACCATAGGAAAACCCTCAAATCTAGAACTTAGACAAAATAAGGAAGAGGTTTTATAAAATTCTGTTATATTATTATTAGCAGGAATAAATTCAATTCTTTTATTTAGCTTTTTATCATTTACTAATTTTTTTAGATTCCCCTCTTCTTCACCACTTCCTACTAAACGCAGAATCCAGTCTTGATTTTCTTTACATACCTTACACCAAGCCTCAATTAATAAATCAAAACCTTTTACTTTTGTTAAACGGCCCACTGCAAGAATAGTTTTGAAATCTAAACTGGGAGTAGGTTTTATATTTTGATAAGGAGTAGGATTAGGTATTGAAATAATTTCAGCCTGAATATTATTCAAGTTGTGTATCCATAATTCTTTATCACGATTAGTTAATGTAATAATATAGTCACAGTGTTTGGCTGCCCATTTACGACCTATTTCTCTCAGTTTCACTCCATTATTATTATTAAAATTAAAATGTTCCCAACAGATATGATTAACTTTCAATTTCATTAAAGCTGGAACAGTAAATAGGCATGATATACTATCAACAACAATAAGAGTCTCTATTCTATGTTCTTGTATAAACTTTCTAATTTTCCATACTGCTCCTAAAAAATTAAATTTGAATGAAATTTTTTTACTATATAAAGAGTAAATTTTAATATTACTAGATATTGGAAAAAATGGTTTTCGACCATCAATCAAACTAAGTATTATGACTTCATGATTGGATGAATTAGCTAACTCACTTGAAATCAAACTAGTTACCCTTTCCGTTCCACCACTACTATTTAAATTACCTATGAGAAAACAAATTTTTTTCAAATGCTTACCTGCTATTCTCTATTCAAAAAATTCTGAACAATTACTTTTAATGAATCTGCCAACTTCAAATATTCTAATTTATTTACAAGGTTAATATTTTCATCAATTAAACCTTGCGTATCAAAATTAGCTAATATTTTTCCAGTTTTACGATTAACATTTACTGTATGAAATAATTCAGATAAACCTTCCATACGACAAGCATCAAACTCACTTTCAAAACCATTAAGATAAATAACTGGCGTACCTAAAGCTAAACAAGGTAAAGCACAATGAATACGTGAAGTAATAACCAACTTAGCTGTAGAATACTTTTTTAATAAATCAGCAGCTAATTCAAATTTTTGATCTTCAGTATATTTATTTGCAGGTAATTCTTGTTCTATATATTCTGCATTATCTAACAAACTCTGACTAAAAATTTTATGCATAAATTTATTAGCTGAATTTGTTTTAAAAATATCTGTAGTTATTAATCCTTTGATTATACTTTTTGTATTTGTAAAAATACGGTCTTTATTCGGAAATCCATAAAGAGGGTCAACAATATAAACCTTACCATCATTACTCTTATTATTTTTTGCGTATGAGTCTAAAGTTAATGTCAAACAACCTGTAAAGTAAGCTTTAATTCCTTTTGACTCTAATAAGCGAACAGTATAATGATCTCGACAACCTATCGGCTCATGTGCTTTTAAATAAGCAACACCTTCGGTACTTAACATACGCTGTGAAGCAGAACTATTAATATGTAAAGAAACAAATAAAGGATCTAATGCTTTTGAGGGAATCCATGTTTCAGGCTTATGTGTAAACCAACCGTTTAAAATAATTTTGGTTTTTTTATCTTTATGTTCACTCAATCTCTCACGATTTACATAAAAATCAACTTTAGGTAAAAATTGTTTAGCTGCCAAACTTTGGATATAATCTCCAATATTAAAAAATCGCTCGCCTTCTTCATAAACTAAAAGACCAAACTTCTCATCACTCATAAATACATCCTCAATTAAAAATTCAAATCATTTTTTGAATTTTAATTTAATCAAAATATAAGACTTAATTAAATTAAATTCATTCTTAGAGATACAAAATAAAATCAAATAAAAAATAAAACTAATTTCAAGAATAACTAGACTGAATAAAATTTCATTAAATTCAAATTTTTTTAACTCATTAAGATAAATAAATTTAAAAAAACAAATTACAAAAATAAATATAAAAACCAATATTATTTTTTTAAAATAATTAATAAAATCAGCAACACCAGCCTCACACTTCTCAAAAAAATAATATACTCTATATATAAGCGCTAAGAGGGAAATCAATAAATATGTTAAAAATGAAAAATATACAGATTCAGTTGCCTTAAATATAAAAAATGTTAAAGGTAAATTTAATAAAAATATTGCAGAAATAATGATCTGATATTTTTTTATATCACCTTTAGCATGTGCAGACATCCAAAAAGGACCAGATAAGGCATCTAAAACTGCAACCAATACAACTACTGTAGAAAAATATTCAACATATTTTGGCAAATCTGAACCAAGCCAAAGCCTTAAAATATAATCAGAATAAAATAAGAAAGGAATTGCAATTATTGTGATTAAATATAAAGAGTATCTTGATGAGTTGAGGACTAAATCCTCATGTCTTTTAAAATCTTTACTTGCGAATGATTTTACAATTTGTGGGTTAAATGCTAATTGTAAATTAGATACAAAATTATTTAATAGAGCTGTAACCTGTTGAGATATTGCTAGTGAAGCATTGATAGTGACACCTAAAAATATATTATATATTAAGGTAACACCCTGATTTGAACTTAAAACTGAAATTTGTCCAAATAAATTCCAACCCGAAAAAGACACAATTTCTTTCGTTAATATTTTGTTAGCTTTAGCTACATATTTTGTTTCTTGTCTGAAATTTATCAAAACATATATAAAATATAAAATAAAAACTAAAATAGATACTACAATTAATAATACACTATAAGTAATTAAAGCACTTTGTCTATATGCTAAATACATTACTATAAATATAATTAATAATTTTGCTATTGCTTCAAAAATACTAGCATATGCAAATAAATTCATTCTTTCTTTTGCTATTATTAAAGCCTGATATGGAACACCAAATATACTTATTATAGTAGTAACTACTGCACACTGATAAACTATATTAGAAATATATATTTTATTTTCAGGTAGGTTTAAATGATTATTTAGAAACCATAAGCCGATTGTTTCAGAAAAAACCAACACCAATAGCGCTATAATGACGTGAATATTTAATGCAACGGAAAATGTACTCCTTACTTGCATTATATTATTAGAAGCTATAGCTATATTTAAAAATCTTTGTGTACCACTTCGCATTGCTGAATTTAAAAAAGAAAATAACAATATAAAACCAGCGATTAAATTAAATAATCCATAGTCTTCAATCCCTAAGGTATTATATAAAACTCTAACTGTATATAATGTAATTCCTATTATTACGATCATTCTAAAATACAGGAATACCGTATTAATTAGAATTTTTTTATTTTCAGACATAATTTTAGTTACTTAAATACGTATAGTAGATTCTGTCGCTCTTAAAATATACTTTAAATCATAAAGTACGTAATTATCATTTCTTGCTAAATTATAAAAATCTTGAGTAGACATTTTCTTAAACTCATCATGAGCAACTGCTAAAATAATTGCATCATAATTACCGTTCCCTAAACGAGAGACGGGAGCAAAGCCATATTCAAGCTCTACTTCTTTAGCATTCACCCAAGGATCATAAATATCTAAATCTAAATCATATTCTTTTAACGCTTTAACCATATCTACAATTTTTGTATTACGGATGTCTGGACAATTTTCTTTAAAACTGAGTCCCATCACTAAAATTTTAGAGCCTACCACTTGAATGCGCTTCTTAACCATTTCTTTTATAAGTTGGGTCGCAACATATTCACCCATGCGGTCATTTAAACGGCGCGCAGCTAAAATAATTTCCGGGTGCAGCCCTAATGACTGCGCCTTATGGGTTAAATAGTAAGGGTCTACACCAATACAATGTCCACCCACTAAACCTGGACGGAACGGTAAAAAATTCCATTTAGTCCCTGCAGCTTGTAATACCGCTTCAGTATCAATACCCATTTTATTAAAAATAAGTGCAAGCTCATTAATTAAAGCAATGTTTACATCACGTTGGGTATTTTCAATCACTTTTGCTGCTTCAGCGACTTTTATACTCGGTGCTTTATGCGTACCCGCTTCAATCACCAAATTATAAACCTGGTCTACAAAGTCAGCGACTTCTGGAGTACTACCACTGGTTATTTTTAGAATATTGGTTACACGGTGCAGTTTATCACCCGGGTTAATACGCTCCGGGCTATAACCGGCAAAGAAATCCTGGTTAAAAGTCAAACCTGAAACTTGCTCTAAAACTGGAATACAGGTTTCTTCGGTTGCACCCGGATATACAGTGGATTCATAAACCACCACATCCCCTTTATTTAACACCTTGCCAATACTGGTTGAAGCTTTTACAAGCGGCGTTAAATCTGGCTGTTTAAACTCATCAATAGGGGTGGGAACCGTTACAATAAAGAAATTACAGTCTTTTAAATCATCTAAATTCGCTGAATAAGTTAAATGAGCCGATTGTACTAACTCTTCTTGTGATACTTCTAAGGTATGATCTTGACCACTTTTTAATTCATCAATCCGCTTTTGATGAATATCAAAACCCACGACTGGTACTTTTTTTCCAAATTCAACCGCTAAAGGTAAGCCGACATATCCTAGACCAATTACAGCAATCTTGAGTTCTGACAAAGTGAGCATTTTTGAGCCTTGCTTATTTATATAATCTAAGAGGTGAATAAAAACGCTAAGAACTATATCAGAAAATCAAGTATTTTCTGTTGCTAATTTATATAAAAATCAATTAAAAACCTGAGTAAATACTTTTTAAATAGTGGGCTATTATTGAATTCATAATGGATTTATCTGCTTTTATTTAACATCTTTCCTCTATTTATAAATAGTAAACAGCTTACAATTTGTTATATTTTTTTCGTAATTAGAAAGGTAGAATAACTTAAGTTGAAGTTTTTAATAATTTTTAAAACAGGATTTAGAGTGAGAAAAATTCAATATACTGCTTTATTGGTTTTAAGTTGTGCCATGACGGGTTGTGCAATTACTTCTGGTTTACAAACTTATGACTTACCAAGTGAAGGAGTTTACCAAACGGATTTAGGCACTCAGGTGAATGTGATTAAACTCACTCAAGAATCTTTATTTGCGGTACAGCCTGCCAAAATTAATCTTCGTCAAGATTATGCTCATTTATTTAATGCTTCCCATAAAAATTATAAATTAAGTCCCGGAGATATTCTTTCCATTTATTTGTGGGCTTATCCAGATATAACCCCTCCCACAAGTTCAGTAAGTAGTGAACAGTCTGCTCAGGCCAATGGCTATCAAATTGACCAAAATGGCTATATCCAGTTTCCCATGATTGGGCGCTATAAGGCTGCAGGAAAGTCTTTAACTCAGGTCAATCAGGATTTGCGTAGCCAGCTTTCTCGTTATTTAAAAACGCCTGACGTGATTGCGCGGGTATTGTCTTATCAAGGACAGCGCTTTTCTGTACAAGGTAATGTCACCAAAGGCGGACAATTTGCACTGAGCGACCAGCCAATTAGTGTGTATACGGCTTTAGGCATGGCGGGTGGTGTGAACTCTCAACAGGGTGACAATGCCTCTATTACTTTGGTCAGACAAAGCCGTACTTATCAACTCAATACGATTGAGCTGGAAAAAGCCGGACTTTCTTTGCATAACTTATTAATACAACCGAATGATACCCTGTATATCAATTCACGTGAAAACCAGAAAATTTATGTGATGGGTGAATCGGGTAAAAATCAGTCCTTGCCTATGCGTGACCAAGGCATGAGTTTGAGTGATGTTTTAGGTGAAAGTTTAGGTTTAAACCCGCTCTCTGCCAGTCGAAGTAAAATTTATGTGGTTCGTAGCAATGCTGGTGATACATCTACAGAGGTTTATCACTTGGATTTAACCAGCATTGCCGATTTTGGTTTAGCCAACAAGTTCAAAATGCGCAGCAATGATATTGTCTATGTCGATGCTTCAGGCTTGGCGCGTTGGCAGCGTGTGGTGAATCAGGTTATTCCTTTTTCTAGTATTGTTAATACAGCCAATAACTTAGGCAATTAACATGAATATTCAAAATATTCTTGTGGTTTGCGTGGGCAATATCTGTCGTAGTCCAATGGCTGAATACTTGTTAAAACAGCAGTTTCCGCAGCTTCATATAGTCTCGGCGGGTATTTCCGGTTTAACCGGTCATGCTGCGGATCAAAAAGCCAATCTCTGTATGCAGCGTTTAGGTATCGATATGAGTCCTCATATTGCCCAAAAGTTGAATGCCGAGCTAATTAAAAAAGCCGATTTAATTTTGGTCATGAGTCAAAATCAACAAAAGCATTTAGAACAGACCTGGCCTTTTGCGAAAGGAAAAACTTTCCGATTAGGACATTGGCGAGGCAGAAATGTGCCTGATCCTTACCAGCATGAGCAATTGGTCTTCAATGAAACCTGTCAGTTAATACAAGATTGTATTAGCGACTGGACACAACATATTTAACTTTTTGATAGCAAAATTATGAGCCAAAATACCAATACTGAAGATACAATTGATTTAAAAGAGCTGTTTTTCTCACTCATTGCACAATGGAAACTCATTGCGCTGTGTGTAATTTTAAGTTTGATCTGTGCGTTGTTATATTTAAGAACTACACCCGACACTTATGCGGTCGATGCCTTAGTACAAGTCGAAGAAAGTAAAGGCACTTCAGCTGCGTTATTGGGCGATCTATCCAGCATGATTGAGCAAAAACAACCCGCTCAAGCTGAAATTGAACTGCTTAAATCACGTTTAGTACTGGGTTCTGTCATTAAACACTTAAACCTGGATTTAAAAATTTCCGGTACCGAAAACAGTTTCTTTGACCGTTTACTCAACCCCCATGATTATCAAACTCAATATCAAGTCAAATCAGTTTTATTCCAAGACGATTCTAAATCTTTTGATATTCGAAAATTTGAAGTTCCAGCTTATTATTTAGACAAGAATTTGCTACTCAATTTTAAGGCAAACAAATTTACTTTAACCGATGCACAGACCAAACAAATTGTTTTTAGTGCACCGATCAATCAAGAAAGTTTACACACTGCAGAACATGGCACGTGGAAAGTTGCTATTTATACTCAAGATCAATTCAAAGACACTTATAATATTCAAAAAATGTCTTTGCCTGCAGCTATGGGCTCAATTACCAATAGTTACTCTGTGGCTGAAAAAGGCAAATTGACCGGTATTTTAGGACTGAATTATCAAGGTCAAGATAAACAACATATCACAAAAGTTCTGAATGCTATTCTGGTGGCTTATAGCCAGCAAAATATTGAACGTCGCTCTGCAGAAACAGCACAAACGCTTAAATTTCTTGACGAACAATTACCTGATTTAAAACAACAGCTTGATGTTGCAGAACGTGAATTCAATAAATTCCGTCAACAATATAATACGGTTGATGTCACCAAAGAATCTGAATTGTATTTAACCCAAAGCATTACCTTAGAGACCCAAAAATCGCAACTGGAACAGCAACAAGCTGAAATGGCGGCAAAATATACCAACGAACACCCAGTGATGCAGCAAATGAATGCACAGTTGGGAGCAATTAATAAAAAAATAGGCGAGTTAAATGGCACCTTAAAACAACTGCCTGATTTACAACGTCGTTATTTACAGTTGTATCGCGAGGTTGAGGTCAAACAGCAACTATATACGGCATTACTCAATTCTTATCAGCAACTGCGTATTGCCAAAGCAGGTGAAATTGGCAATGTACGTATTGTAGATACAGCCGTTGAGCCAATTAAACCGATTGCGCCGAAAAAATTACAGATTGTGATTTTAGCCATCTTCCTGGGTGGTTTCCTTGGAACCTTGCTAGCGCTACTGCGCAATATGTTGCGTTCCGGCATTAAAGACGCAAGTCAAATTGAAAATGAACTGGATTTACCAGTTTATGCGACCGTTCCACGCTCATCTATTCAAGAGAGCCGCATTAAACTGCTGAAAAAGAAAAAACATATTCCTATTTTAGCCATTAAAAATGGCGACGATATTGCAATTGAAAGCTTACGCAGCATGCGTACTGCAATTCACTTTGCCATGAGTCAGGCTAAAAATAATATCATTATGATTTCGGGTCCTGCACCTGAAGTAGGAAAATCCTTTATTTCAACAAATCTAGCAACCATTTTAGCGCAAAGTAATAAACGCGTATTGATCATCGACGGGGATATGCGTCGTGGTTATTTACATAAATATTTCAATTCTGACACCCAGCCTGGTTTGGCTGAATATTTAAATACTCAGCAAACATTAGAAAGTATTATTAAACCTACTGAAGTTGACAATTTAGATGTTATCACGCGTGGTAAGAGTCCGGTAAACCCTTCCGAGCTTTTAAGTTCGGCACAGCTATCAGAACTTTTAGATCAAGTTTCACCTCTGTATGATCATATTATTATTGATACCCCTCCTGTGCTTGCGGTGACGGATGGAATTATCATCTCACAATATGCCGGCGTGAATTTAGTGATTGCACGTTATGCAAAATCACAGATGAAAGAACTTGAATTAACCATTAACCGCTTTGAACAAGTCGGCGTTAAGGTCAATGGTTTCATTCTGAATGATATTCAACGTGCTACTGGCGGTTATGGTTATGGTTATAACTATGCCTACGCTTATAAAGCATCAAAAGATAATGACTGATTCACTGTAAACTCGGATTTCACCCTCTGCCCAAGCAGGGGGGAATTATCTTTTATTAAATTTGTTCCAAATGATCATTGTTGAAAAAATCAACTATAAATCTTATCGTGGTTATAATCTAAAACTCCTGAGAATCACATAAATGTCCATACCCAAAATACTGCTCGCCACTTTGGCATTAAGTTCTTCCATCGCCTTTGCACAAGGCATCGTTTTAAATGATCAAAACTTACGTACTGATTTAAACTGGCTGAATCAACAAGGTGTTATTCAAATCAGCACCTCGACTTGGCCAATGAGCGGTGATGAAATTCAACGTGCCATTGCTCAAGCCAAAATCAACAATAATACCCAACAAAAAGTGATTGAGAGTGTATTGGCACACTTGAATGCTAATAACCAGCTGCTCAAGACTTCATTATTTGCAGAAACTGATCAAAAGTATCTTCCTCAAGCATTTGGCGATCAGCAAAAAGCGCAATATCAGGCAAGTGTAGAACTCAATGCAGGTAGCCAGAACTGGGATGCCAGAATTCGCGTCAATGCGGAAAAAGATCCACAGATTGAGCATGATAAAGATATCAATATTGAAGGGTCGTATATTGCTGGAAAATTATGGAATCAATGGCTGATTGCTGGGCAGATTCCCACCTATTGGGGACCTGCACATGATGGCAGTTTAATTCGTGGTGATGCCAGCCGTCCTGTCTATGGCGTGACAATACAGCGTGCCGAACAAAATGCCTTCGCAAGCAAATGGTTGTCCTGGATTGGGCCTTGGCAATATCAAGCTTTTGCCGGACAACTGGATGACTACGATGCTATACCTGATGCCAAACTGATTGGCTTACGTGTCACCGCACAACCCTTACCCTATTTAGAACTGGGCGCATCCCGAGCCATTCAATGGGGTGGTGAAGGACGACCTGAAAGTTTAAGCTCACTTTGGGATGCTATGGTTGGCAATAAAGACAATGGTGGTACAGGCGAACCAGATCCATCGAATCAAATCGCAGGTTTTGATGCGCGCTTAAATCTACAGCCTTTAGTACAAGTTCCCATGGGTGTTTATGGACAGTATGTGGGTGAGGACGAAGCAGGTGGCCTACCTTCCAAAAAAATGTATTTGGCCGGGGTAGATTATTCTTCAAGCTATAATAATATGCCCTTCCAGCTCTATACCGAATGGACAGATACTCGTACCAATGGTAAAGCATTAGGAGTTTCCTATAACCATAGTACCTATAAAGGTGGTTTCTACCAACACGGCTATCCATTGGCACATGCGATAGGTGGGGATGGACAAATGATATCTGTGGGTAGTGATATTCGTTTTGACCCATTAAATCGATTCAATGCACGCTTATTATTTGCCAAACTGAATGAGTCCGATCGCACCACCAATCAGGCCTTTCCACAGCAAGATGAATTAAAAGCATTAGATCTGACGTGGACGCATTATTTACGACCGGATATCCCCTTTAAACTCAATGGTTGGGTGAGTGATTCTGATGTACGTGGCAATGATGGAGGAGTTTCAGTTGGAATTGAATTTCCGTTAGAAAAAAGCTTATTTTCCTATTAAGTCATATCTAACGTACAAATGCTGGATATGACAATAATTATCATCTTTCTAGCTCCCAGAAAAATGATTAAAACTTAAAAATAAAAAACCAGCGACTGCTGGTTTTTTATACTTTATTTTAAACACAACTCGTGCATTCGCTTCTTAAAAATCTACCTATTCTACAAGATTTCTCTAAATTTTCTGCTAAGATGGAATGAACATCAACGATAACACCATACTGGAATAATACATGAGTAAGGCCTTACCTATCGCTGTCGCTGTTCTTCTAGGCGGTGCTGCACTTGTACCTGTTTATTATGCAACTCAAAATCCGGCTACTGCGACATCAAAAGCATCAAAGAATGCATCTGCTGTCGAGAAAATCAGTTATGCACTTGGCTATGAAGTTGCACATCAAACACCACCTGAATTAAATATCAATAGTTTCGTTACAGGTGTACGTGAAGGCCACGCTCGAAATAAACCCGCTTATACAGAACAAGAACTGCAACAAGCCTATGAGCAATTCCAGAAGGAAATTCAACAGAAGCAAGTTCAGCAAGCACAGCAAGTTCAAACTGCTAGCGACTCTTTCTTAACTGAAAATGCGAAAAAACCCGGTGTAAAAACTACTGCTTCTGGCTTACAGTACAAAATTATTAAGGAAGGTACAGGCAAGCAACCTGCTGCCAACTCTATGGTGACCGTACATTACAAAGGCCAGCTGGTTGACGGTAAAGTATTTGATAGTTCGATTGAACGTGGTGAACCGATTGAATTCCCATTAAATCAAGTTATTCCGGGTTGGACTGAAGGTCTTCAATTGATGAAAGAAGGTGGTAAAGCGACCCTTTATATCCCTTCTCAATTGGGCTACGGTGAACAAGGCGTTCCGGGAATGATTCCTGCAGACAGCACCCTGATTTTTGATGTTGAACTGATCAAAGTAAAATAAAAAATTCAAGGAGAGCTTTTGCTCTCCTTATTTATCTTGGGATAAGAGAATGAAAACACCTATAACATTGCTTTGTTTCTGTCTTTTTAGCACGGCTAGCTTTGCAAAACCCGTGACCAATAGCAGTAGTTTAAATGAACAGGTCGGCTACAGCTTTGGCTATCTTATGGGGCGTAGCAATGCTGAATCTGTTAAAGATTTGGATCTGGATGCTTTCATGCTCGGTTTAAAAACCGCAGCTCAAGGCGGTAAATCTTCTCTTACCGATGAAGAAATGGCACGTGTTCTAACCCAACATAAAAAGCTCAGTGATGCCAAACAACTAATTGAACTTAAACAAAAAGCCGATAGCAATGCCAAAATCGGGACAGAATTTTTAAAAGCCAATGCTAAAAAAGATGGTGTGCAAACCACAAAATCTGGTTTGCAGTATCAAATATTAAAACCAGGCACAGGAAAATCCCCTCAAGCCAATTCAGTGGTTAAAGTCAATTATGAAGGTCGTTTAATAGACGGTACAGTGTTTGACAGCTCAATTGCGCGGAATCAACCCGCTGAATTTCAGGTCAGTCAAGTTATTCAAGGTTGGACAGAAGGCTTACAATTAATGAAAGAAGGTGCTCAGTATCGCTTCTTCATTCCAGCCCAACTGGGCTATGGTCAAATTGGCTCTGGTGATGCGATTGAACCTAATAGCACTTTAATTTTTGATGTAGAACTTCTTGAAGTGCTGCCTAAGTCATCTAAATAACCCATATTTATTCTGTATTGAAAAGTTGCGGGTAGATCAATTGAGCGCAGACCGCACTCATTCCCTACCCGCTATCTTTTATGATTCAATCATTCTAATTTCTTCAATATTGGCTTTAAATCTAGGAGTGTGTCTTCTTTTTAAAGCGGAATATATTGCGCGGCTTAAAAATACAATAAAACATATATTTATCAATTTTTTATAGCTAAAAGTAGTCTTATTTAATAGCATGTTTCAATTTATAGATAATAATATGCAGTCAAAATAAATCCATCTTGTACAATCACTAAAGACATTTATTTTCATATTTTAATCAATAATATTTTCTTTACTCATTACAAGGATTGAATCCATGGCTCTAACAATTAAAACTCGCGAAATTCATTACACTGTTGCAGATGGAACACCTTTGATTGGATACTTTGCAGCACCTGAATCAGGAACACCCGTCGCGGGCGTGATTGTAGCACCTGAATGGTGGGGACGTAATGAGTACACCGAACAGCGTGCCCGTGAACTCGCTGAACATGGTTATGCTGCATTTGCTATTGATATGTATGGCGATAAAAAAGTCACCACTGCCGTACCAGAAGCCAGTCAATGGATGATGCAAACCTTTGAAGATCCTGAAACAATTGTGACTCGTGCGTCTGCAGGTTTAGCAACATTAGCAGCGCAAGACGAAGTAAATGCAGATAAACTGGCTGCTATAGGCTTCTGTTATGGCGGTAAAGTAGTGCTTGATCTGGCACGTTCTGGCGCACCTTTACAAGCCGTGGTGACATTTCATGGCACATTGACACCGAAAGCGCCTGCACAGCCCGGACAGGTTAAAGCTGAAATTTTAGTGCTCCACGGAGAACTCGACAGCATGGTCAGCCTGGACGATGTGGCACGCTTTAAGGAAGAAATGCATGCGGCTCAAGTTGAGCATGAAGTGATTATTTTTGAAGATGCCAAACATGGTTTTAGTAATCCGCTTGCAGACGAACGTGCTAAACAGAATGGGGTTGATCTGGGCTATAACGCTGAAGCTGAACAAAAAGGGCTATCTGCCATGTACGAATTACTAAAAACTCGACTGGGTACATAAAATTTAGGATAAATATGACAGGGATTATATTTACCCGTCCAATGACACGGATATTTTTAAAGAGGATATAACAATGACTGAAAACAACTGCCCATATTGCAACTTTGATGAATATGACATCATTGATAAAAATGACTTTGGGGTGATTCTACCTGAGCCAAATGCATTATCCAAAGGTCACTCTGTCATTATTCCGCTACGCCATGTCAGCTCTTTTTTTGATGTCACCGACAAAGAGCGTAAAAGCTTGATGTCTTTGCTTGAGCTTGCCCGTAATGAACTTCAGCTGCGTCATCATCCATCAGGCTTCCATATTGGTTTCAATGACGGCACTGTATTTGGTGAAGCATCTGAGCACTTACACATTCATATTATTCCGCGCTATGAAGGTCAAACTTTGAAGCTGGACGAACGCTGGGGTATGAGCAGCGAGTAAACAACAGTTTCAAGTAATTTAAAAATGATGCTTCGGCATCATTTTTTATGTCTTGTCCTAACCGCAATGCTGCACAGTTTTCGCTATACTATTCATCTATTCCAAATACGCGGTTCGCATGTCACAGTTTTCTTTTTCCGATGCCCTTCTTTCCTGGTTCGATGTCTATGGTCGTCATGACTTGCCGTGGCAAGTTGCCGATGATCCCTATAAGGTTTGGGTATCTGAAATTATGTTACAGCAGACCCAAGTCAAAACCGTGCTGCAATATTTTGATCGCTTTATTGCACGCTTTCCCACGGTAAAGGATTTAGGCCTCGCCAGTTGGGATGATGTTGCGCCTTATTGGGCTGGGCTGGGTTACTACGCTCGCGTACGAAATTTGCATAAAGCTGCTGGAATAGTGGCTCATCAAGGTCATTTTCCCGCTACCTTAGAACAATGGATCGAGCTTCCCGGAATTGGTCCTTCGACTGCCGGTGCACTTATGTCGCTGGGTTTACGTCAATACGGCGTCATTATGGACGGCAATGTAAAGCGGGTATTGGCGCGTTTTTTTGCCATTGAAGATGATCTGTCTAAACCGGTTCATGAACGCGCGATGTGGCAACTGGCAGAACAACTGTGCCCGGTTGAGCGTAATCATGACTATACTCAAGCGATTATGGACTTGGGTGCAACCGTATGTACCCCGAAAAAACCACTGTGTTTATATTGCCCGATGCAGCCGCACTGCAAAGCCCATCAGCAAGGTTTAGAAACTGAACTGCCCTTTAAAAAGCCAAAAAAAGCCGTGCCGGTCAAATCTGCACAGGTTTTAGTGATTCAGTCGAATGATCAATGGTTATGGCAACAGCGTCCAAATAGCGGTTTATGGGGTGGTCTATGGTGCTTGCCAGTTATTGAAAATCCAATAGAATTTGAAAATCTGTGTCAGACTTTGGGACTTAAAAAAGTCATTCAACGCGCTGAGATCACGCATAGCTTTACTCATTTTACCTGGCAACTTGAAGCCATCTGTTTTGAGGTCGACCCGGAGCAGCAAGAACATCTTTCGATTGAACTGAATGGCACATGGTTAGCTACACAAATTGCAACAGAAATGGGCCTTCCCACTGCGATGAAAAAATTGATCTCTGTCATCAATTTATGACATAGTCAGGCACTATCATTCAAAGAATTTTCACATAGATTAGAATGAAAAAGGGATGAACTGTGCTTCGTTTTATTTATGCATTATTACTGGGTTTTAGTGTGCTATGGATTGCTGCATGTACCTCAAGCCCTAAAAAGCCTTCCTCTACTCCGCTTCCGCCTGCTCAGGTTCAAAAGCTGAAAAGTATGCAATTGAAGTCCTCCCTGCCTATTCCAGTGCAAAATATAAAAGCCAAACAGTTACGTGATACCTGGGCAGCTTCGCGCAGCAACGGACGCACGCATGAAGGTATTGACATCATGGCTCCACGTGGAACAAAAGTGCTGAGTGCCACAGAAGGTTTAATTGCCGACTTACGCAATAACAATTTGGGTGGTAAAGTGGTTTGGATTATGGGGCCTGGCGGAACCTGGCATTATTATGCCCATCTGGATGAGCATAAACGCGGCCTAAATGTTGGCGATTATGTCAAAAAAGGTGATCTAATTGGTTATGTCGGCAATAGCGGCAATGCCCGTCATACCGCACCGCATTTACACTATGGAATTTATCTGGAAGGTAAAGGCCGTGGTGTGGTGAATCCCTATCCTTATTTACGTTAATTTTTTAGGAACTATTCATGTCAGAAGTGCTGATCAATCGTTTGGTCGAATTTGCTGAATCCGGCAATCAACAAAAAATTGTTTTGGCTGGACAAAGCCATCAGGGCTGGGTGATGGAAATCACGGAAGAAGCGCTTTTGATTAGTACCGGTTTTGCCGAAAAAACGGGACAAGACATGTGGATTCAATTTACCGATTTGCCCCAGGCAGAACTGTATTACTGGGATAACCAACACGATCAATGGGCTGAATTCAAGCTTTAAGCCGCTTCAGGAGCATCAGAAATGTCGATTCAACGCTGTGGTTGGTGCTCGAATGATCCTCTTTATATCGCTTATCATGATCATGAATGGGGCAAAGCCAGTCATGATGAAGCGCATTTATTTGAAATGCTGTGTCTGGAAGGACAACAAGCCGGTTTGTCCTGGATTACCGTGCTGAAAAAGCGCGACAGCTATCGACAGCATTTCTTTCAATTTTCAATTGAAACCATTGCCTCCTTTACAGATGAACAACTTCAGCTGAAATGTGAAGATGCTAGCCTGATACGGCATATCGGCAAGCTCAAAGCCATTCGTGACAATGCGATTGCCTGGCAACATTTAACCCAAGAATTAAAACCACAACAGCTGAATGTTAGTGAATGGTTATGGCGTTTTGTTGCAGATCAAACTTTACACAATGATGTTCCAGATTATCGTCAGGCCCCCGCCCAGACCGAAATCAGTATTGCACTTTCCAAAGCTTTAAAAAAGAAGGGCTTTAAATTTGTTGGCCCCACCACCTATTATGCTTTTATGCAGGCAGTCGGTATGGTCGATGATCATGAAAATCATTGCTCTTTTAAATCATTTTAAAACACCGACAAGATAATAAAAGGATTCTCTCATGAGTGACAATATCATCCATGCCTATGCCGCCCTGCAAGCGGGTGCAGAACTTGAACCCTATCAATTCGATGCCGGAGAATTACAAGCGCATCAGGTTGAAGTCAAAGTTGAATATTGCGGTTTATGCCATTCTGATGTTTCTGTAATTAATAATGAATGGCGCTCTTCGGTTTATCCGGTGGTTGCAGGTCATGAAATTATTGGCACCATTACTCAGCTGGGTTCAGAAGCCAAGGGCCTGAAAGTGGGACAACGTGTCGGGATTGGCTGGACAGCGGAAAGTTGCCAGCATTGCGATCCTTGTGTATCTGGACAACAAGTACTATGTACCGGTGGACAAACAGCGACCATTGTTGGACATGCCGGTGGTTTTGCTGACAAAGTCCGTGCCGGCTGGCAATGGATTATCCCGTTGCCTGAAGATTTAGACCCTGAAAGTGCGGGTCCACTTCTTTGTGGCGGGATTACGGTATTTGATCCACTTCTTAAACATCAAATTCAGGCCATTCATCATGTTGGGGTGATCGGGATTGGCGGTTTAGGTCATATGGCGATTAAACTGCTGAAAGCCTGGGGCTGTGAAATTACGGCATTTACCTCCAGCTTAGACAAGACTGAAGAACTCAAAGCCATGGGTGCAGACCATGTGGTAAATAGCCGCGATTCTGCTGCGTTAAAAGCTCAGCGCGGAAAATTTGATTTGTTACTCTGCACCGTGAATGTCACTTTGGACTGGCCAGCGTACTTAAGCAGTCTGGCACCGCATGGCACCATCCATATGTTGGGTCTGGTTTTGGAGCCAATGCAAATTCCAGCCGGCATGCTGATTGGCGGCGCGAAATCGGTCACCGGCTCACCAACAGGCTCCCCTGCTGCACTGCGTCAACTGCTCAAGTTTGCAGCGCGTAAAAATATTGCACCGCAAATTGAAGTCTTTCCAATGTCGCAACTTAATGAGGCGATTGAGCATCTGCATTCTGGTAAAGCCCGTTACCGGATTGTGTTAAAAGCAGATTTCTAATTTCTCTTTTATCCTGCAAAATTCAAATCAGCCCAACCGCTACGATTGGGCTGATTTTCTTGGAAACGTTGCCCTTAAAATCGCTTATAAATACCGTGCAAGCTTGTGGGCAAGAAACTCAATAAATAAACGTACGCGTTTTGGTAGATGCTCTTGTCGATAATAAACTGCATGGATTTTTTGATAATGTAGGTCAATTTGATTTTCAAATAAGGCTGTCAGGCGACCTGCCTGTAAATCTTCCTGTATCAAAAATCGGGATAAACAGGTAAGTCCTACCCCCTGCAAAGCCAGTTGCCTCACCGTTTCACCATTCGAAGCTTTAATTTTTGGATGCGCCGTAAACGCTTCACCATTGAATTGAATCGGCCAGGTATTTAAATGGGTCGGATGGCTAAAACCCAATAAAATATGTGAGGCTAAATCCTCTGAGGATTGTGGTATGCCATATTGTTCTAAATATGATGGACTCGCGACAATATATAAACGACTGCGGCACAAAAGTTTGGCATGTAAGCTGGAATCGTGCAGTTCCCCAAAACGGATCGCAACATCAGTTTTATGTTCGAGCAAATCAATCACCTGATCATGATTACTCAGTTCAATTTCAATATTCGGATATTGCTGCATAAACTCCTGAATTAAAGGCACAATCACATGCAAGATAAATGGTGTGGCAGAATCGACCCGAATCAGTCCGGAAATATCACTGTCCGACTTCAGTAAAGCATCTTCGGCTTCTGCCAAGTCATTTAAAATTTTGCGGGCTTTTGCCAGAAACAGTTGTCCTTCCTGGGTCAGTTTCAGCTTACGTGTGGTACGTTCCAACAAGGTCACGTTCAGCTTGTTTTCCAGCCGTTGCAAGGCACGACTGACACCCGATGTGGTTTGTCCCAGACGTTCTGCTGCCATGACAATTGAACCGCTGTCGACAATAGTGACAAAGGCATAGAGTTCCTCAATGGTCGATTTCATCTGCCACTCATTTATTGATTTTTAATCAATAATATTTTGCAAATTAACCTGTTTTTTAGCAACAATAAAAGCATCAAAATAATATCCATCTTAAAAATTTAAATATTGAGTAAACCATGATTGTGCCAAAATTTGGTCTCGGAACTTTTCGCTTATCTGGACAGACCGTGATTGATTCTGTCAAGACTGCACTTGAAGTCGGTTATCGCGCAGTCGATACTGCGCAAATTTATGCCAATGAAGCAGAAGTAGGACAAGCGATTGCCGAAAGTCAGGTCAATCGAAATGAGCTGTTTATCACCACTAAAATCTGGACAGACCATTATGCGCCGGAAAAACTGATTCCCAGTCTAAAAGACAGTTTGCAAAAGCTGCGGACAGATGCTGTCAATCTCACTTTAATTCATTGGCCTGCACCTAAGTTAGGCGTATCTATTCCTGAAGTGATGCAAGCGCTACTTGAAGCCAAACAGCAAGGCTTGACCGAGTATATCGGGATTTCCAACTTCAATATTGAACTGACTCAACAAGCAATTAACAGCATTGAGCTAGAACATATTGCGACCAATCAGATTGAACTCAGCCCCTATTTACAAAATCATCGGCTGGTAGATTTTTTACAATCTCAGAATATCGATGTCACATCCTATATGACTTTGGCTTATGGCAAGCTATTGAATGACCCCGTCCTCCTAGATATTGCTGCACAGCATCAGGCTTCAACTGCACAAATTGCTTTAGCATGGGCCTTACAACAAGGCTTTGCCGTGATTCCATCTTCTACCAAACGCGAACATTTAATCGCCAATTTAGCTGCACAAGAGATTCAACTGACGAAGGATGAAATGTCAGTCATTGCCCAACTCGACCGTCATGCACGTGAAATCAGTCCTGAACAACTTGCCCCCGCTTTGGGATTAAAATGAGCTAATGAAAATTAACTTTCCTTTACTGGCTCTGGCTGTAGGTGCCTTTGCCATCGGCACCACCGAATTTTCACCGATGGGATTTCTACCTGAAATTGCACAAGACCTGGATATTTCAATTCCACGTGCCGGCATGCTGATTAGTGCCTATGCATTTGGGGTGATGCTGGGTGCCCCGCTGATGACTTTGTGGCTGAGTCGCTATTCAAAACGTAAATCCTTAATTTTACTGCTGGCGATTTTTACTATTGGAAATATTTTGGCAATGCTGGCGCCAAGCTATTTAGGGCTTATGGGCGCGCGGATCATGACCAGTTTAAATCACGGCGCATTTTTTGGAATCGGTTCGGGCGTGGCTGCCAGCATTGTGCCAAAAAATAAACAGGCCAGTGCGGTGGCGATGATGTTTATGGGACTAACCATTGCCAATATTGGCGGTGTACCCCTCGCCACTTGGATTGGACAAAACATGGGTTGGCGCATGTCTTTCCTGGGTATCTCTGCCCTTGGTCTCGTGACCATGTTTGCTCTGTGGAAAGCCTTGCCTGAAGGTGAAAGCAGTCATCGACCGAATATCAAACAGGAGCTGAAAGTTCTGACCCGCATGCCTGTGGTTCTGGCTTTACTGACCACGGTAATGAGTGCCGGTGCGATGTTCACCTTATATACCTATATTACGCCCAGCTTAAAAAGCTTTACCCAAGCTTCACCTGAAATGATCACCCTAATGCTGGTACTGATTGGAGTGGGTTTTTCGATTGGTAATCATTTGGGCGGTAAATTTGCCGATCTGTCTTTAGATAAAACCCTGATTGGATTTTTACTGCTGTTAATTGTGATGATGTTACTGTTCCCTGTTTTGGCAACTACAACTTTAGGGGCAGCAGTTGCATTGATTATTTGGGGGATTGCTGCTTTTGCCGTAGTTCCTGCCCTGCAAATGCGAGTGATGTCGGTCGCACATGAGGCTCATGGTTTGGCTTCTGCAGTAAATATTGGTGCCTTTAACTTGGGTAATGCTTTAGGCGCGATTGCGGGAGCCAGTGTGCTGAATATAGGTCTCAGCTATACATCAGTTTCATTTACCGGTGCGGGATTGAGTGTACTGGCGTTGCTGTTGGTGTTAATTCAGATGAAACTTGTATCTAATACGGCAGTGGATTATCAAGCCTGTTCATAAAATCCCTCTCAACATATATCCAGGAAAAAGTCCGCATCCTGCGGACTTTTTAGGGTTATGGATTAACGCAAAGCTTCGGGCAAGGCAGCAACACTGGATGGTTTGCCGAGTTCCGTTTTCATTTTTTGCAGCATCTGATAGGGTTGCTGCTGTACAAACATATTCACAAAGCTTAAAGGAATGGCGCCTTCAGGATTGGCATAACCATAAGTGGAAACTTTAGTTTTATTATTGGCGAGTTTTTGAAAGGTCCAGTCCCCTTCATAATGAGTGAGACGTACATAATCGGGATTTTTGGCATAGCCTTTATCGACTGCTTTATTTTTAATCGTGATGATACCTTGGGCATCTTTCATGATTTTGCCTTGTACCACTAAATCACGATTTTTGAGCGGGAAAGGAAAATCCAGCATCATATACAATAAAAATTCGCCTTTTTTGTCATCCCGCGAAAGGACTTTGATACTCCCCATATACGGTACCCATTGCACTGCATGGTCAATATCTAAAATCAGATTAACCGCTTTTTCTAAAGGGCTATCGTAAGTCGTTTCAGCTTTGTATATAAACACCGGGTTTTGACTATTTTGAAAGGTCCAAACTTTAATATTGTTTTTATTGATACTGAGCTTGGCATTATCCACAGGTTTAGCCTGTACTGTAGCCAACATTGCCACAGCACAAGCCATCAATATCACTTTTTTCATTCCGTTGAGCTTCTTATTTTAATTTTGCTGTATTGTTATAAATGATTTTGACGATTTTTACACCTGAATATCGTTAAATCCAAGTACATCTTTCATGTCATATTTACGCGCCTCACGGCCCACCACCCAAGCTGCAGCACGGATTGCACCTGAAGCAAAGTTCATACGATTAGTCGCTTTATGGGTAATTTCAACACGTTCACCATCAGCAATAAACATGGCGGTATGCTCACCCACAATATCGCCACCACGAATCGTCTGGAAGCCAATGCTTTTACGCTCACGCGGACCGGTATGACCTTCACGGCAATATACCGCATCTTCTTTTAAGTCACGCCCTAAAGCACCTGCAATTGCCTCACCCATCATCAGGGCTGTACCCGATGGCGCATCCACTTTATGGCGGTGATGTGCTTCGATTACTTCAATATCGACCGTGTCACCAAATACTTTTGACGCAAGTTCCAACAGTTTGATCGAAACATTGACACCGACAGAATAGTTCGCGGCATAGACCACCGGGGTTTGAGTCGCGCTTTCATCAAGAAAGGCTTTTTGTTCATCGTTCATGCCGGTCGTACCGATCACAATGGCCACGCCCGCTTCACGACACAATTTTAAATGCTGGGCAGTTGCAAGCGGTGCAGTGAAATCCACCACCACGTCGCAGTCTTTTAATACGTCTTGCAGATTGCCAACAATCTTCACTCCCACTGCACCAATACCGGCAACCTCGCCTGCATCTGCACCAATCAAGCTGCTTTCAGGACGCTCAACCGCTGCGGCAAGCTGATAACCTGCTTCTTTAACAGCTTGAACAAGGATGCGTCCCATACGACCGCCTGCACCCAATACACCAATGCGTGGAGCTGCTGACATAACATATTCCTGATGTTGAATTCTAAGTGGGTCTTACTATAGCAAAACTCTTTACTAACACTAAGTTTCAGTCTGAAATATTTTATTGAAAAAAAGAGAAACCGGTCGTGGCGAATGCTACTAGCAAAGCACAATAAAATGGCTCAGTCCAAGCCGGTTCCTGTGTGGAAAGTCCAGTGTTAAAAATAAATGATTTTGCTGCTGATTTTCATCTATCTGTAAACATCACTGCGCAAACTACGCGGCACGAATGATCAAAAGATGAATTATAAGGAGATCAGCATGCATTCGAAAAAAATCGCATTAACCGTTTTTATGGCCACCATTGTCAGCACAGCGTGGGCAGAACCTGCAATTCAAGCAGGAGATACTTTAGAAAGCTTATCGCAAGTCAAAATAAATATTCGTACCCATAGCGCTACACCTGCTCAAGCTGCAAATGGTCAGGCAGCCGCTAAACAAGAACCAACGGATGAACTTGCAGCACAAATGGTAGATATCGCTGCAATTGATCAACCCATTATCAAATAACTGATTAAGCGGGCATAAAAAAATGGGGGGAATATTCAATATTCCCCCCATTTTTTTTCAACCTGGGTCTGAAATTAATCAAACAGCCCGAAGAAAGATTTTTTCTTTGGAGATGATTTACTGTCCTCACCATCCATCGTTTCTTGCAATTCTTTTAACAACTCACGTTGACGAGCCGTTAGATTCACCGGTGTTTCTACCACTACGCGGCAGAGTAAGTCACCTTGCATACTGGTACGTACCGGTTTAACCCCTTTTCCACGTAAGCGGAACATTTTGCCAGTTTGAGTTCCTTCAGGAATTTTCAAACTTACACGGCCATCCAAGGTTGGAATCTGAATTTCTTTACCCAACGCAGCATCAGCAATGCTGACTGGCACATCCATATACAGATCTGCACCATCACGCTGGAAAATTTCGTGTTCGCGAACCACAACTTCTACGTATAAGTCGCCTGACTGACCGTCACGGATGGCTTCACCTTTACCGGTTAAGCGTACGCGGTCGCCATTGTCTACGCCTGCAGGAATAGTGACTTCAAGGGTTTGTTGACGATCCGACACACCCGAACCATGACATTTATTACATGGGTTCTTGATGATGGTGCCTTGACCACGACAGGTGCTACAGGTTTGCTGAACAGAGAAGAAACCTTGCTGCATGCGCACTTGACCTGCACCATGACAGGTTTTACAGGTTTCAACATCTTTCGGATTTTTTGAGCCTTTACCATCACAGGCATCACAAGGTGCAGGTGCAGTAAAGGTAATGGTTTTTTTCACGCCCTTGACTGCTTCTTCAAGCGTCAATTCCATCACGTAGCGAAGGTCGGATCCACGACGTGCGCGTTGCTGTTGACGACCACCGCCACCAAAAGCGCCACCAAAGATATCGCCAAACTGGCTAAAGATATCTTCTGCATTGAAACCGCCACCAAAGCCGCCGCCGCCCATACCACCTTCAAAGGCATTGTGCCCCATACGGTCATACATGCTGCGTTTTTCACCATCGGATAAAATTTCATAGGCTTCAGCAGCTTCTTTAAATTTATCTTCAGCTTCAGGGTTGTCTGGATTGCGGTCCGGATGATATTTCATCGCCAACTTACGGTAGGCTTTTTTAATTTCATCATCACTAGCGGTTTTAGCGACGCCCAAAACCTCATAATAATCACGTTTAGCCATGTCTGGCGATGCTCCTCACGGAATTTGATTTAATACTTAACTGTGGACTGAAATTGGGGGCCAATTCAGATTTTACAAGGGGAATGCCGGAAAAAAATTAGCCCGCTTAGAAAACGGCTTTATTTTTGAAAAATCGAGAGATCCCTTTCAGCCAAGCATTTAATAAAAATAAAAAGGCGATAGTCGCAAATACCACACCGGCAACGGTACAACCTGTCACCCACAATGCACTATCCCAATAAAAGAAAATGAGTGGAATAAACCATAGTGCGGCAAAGCAGACCAAAACCGAATAAATCACAATATTTCGCATCACCCAAAGCGCTTGCGCTTCAAGCCATACTTCTGCACTGTCCAGTTGTGTGACTTTACGCGCAAACCAGTAAGCAAATATGCCACTAATCACAGTAAATAGAGCTAAAAACATGAAGACATAAGAGATCGCAATGGAACGGCGAAGTCGGCTTAAATTGTCTTGCTTCATGTGCTTTTTAACCCCATTTACTGCACGCTTAGTTTTTTAATATGCAGGAAATTGCTTTATAGAAATGTATACAAATATTAGGCGCTACTATATTGAAATTTTCAATATTTCGCACCTCATTATTATCAAATAATTATGTAGTTTGCCTATTTTTTTTAACTTTAAAGCATTGTGCATACAATGCAGGTAAAAAGAACAGTGTCAGCAAGGTCGCTACAATCAATCCGCCCATAATGGCAACCGCCATCGGACCAAAGAAAATACTACGCGACAAAGGAATCATTGCCAGTACCGCGGCCAATGCCGTCAATACAATCGGACGACAACGGCGCATGGTCGCATCCACAATGGCTGACCAGGGATCATGTCCTTCCTGAATATCCTGTTCAATCTGATCAATCAAGATTAAAGAATTTCGCATGATCATGCCGGAAAGTGCAATCGTGCCTAACATCGCCACAAAACCAAAAGGTTTATTAAACAATAACAGGAATAACACCACCCCGATTAAGCCCAAAGGTGCGGTTAACAAAACAATGAGCGCACGTGACATACTCTTGAGCTGAATCATCAACAAGGTCATGACTACAGCCAGGAAAAATGGCATGCCGGCATTGACCGAGTTTTGTCCGCGTGCGGACTCTTCTACGGTTCCACCCACTTCAACCAGATAACCACTTGGCAATTCAGTCCGCAGTTGATCCATTTTTTCAGCCAGTTCGCCCACCACTGTGGCGGGCTGTAATTTACTGCGGATATCGGCCCGCACGGTAATGGTCGGCAGACGGTTACGATGCCAGATCAGGCCATCTTCAAAGTCATATTCAATTTTTGCAATTTGCGCCAGCGGTACGGAACCCCCATTGGCGGTGGGTACGGCCAGACTGGACAACGCCTCGACATCAACCCGTTCAGCCTGATCACCACGCAGACGAATTTCAATCAATTCACGTTTTTCACGATATTGATTAATGGTTGCACCACTGACGGAACTGTTTAAAAAATTGGCTAAATCCAAGCTCGATACGCCCATTTGACGAGCGCGATCCTGATCGATATTTAAATGAATGACTTTGCTTGGTTCGCCCCAATCCAGATGCACATTGCTGGTATTGGGATTATCCCCCACAACAGCGGCAACCTGGTGCGCCCACTGACGGACCAGATGCAAGTCTTCCCCTGAAACACGATATTGCAGTGGATAACCGACGGGCGGGCCATTTTCCAATAACGATACGCGGGTACGCACATCCGGCAACAATTTACGAATTTCCTGATCTAAAGATTGACGAATTTCATCACGGTCATCCAGGGAAGACGCCAAGACAACAAACTGGGCAAAACTGGCCTGTGGAAGTTGCTGGTCTAAAGGTAGATAAAAACGGGTTGAACCTGTGCCGACATAGGCCACATAGTTATCAATCCCCGCTTTGGTCGACAAGAATTTTTCGACTTTTTTCACCGCATTTTCAGTTGAAGTCAGCGATGCTCCTTCTTCCAGTTTTAAATCCACCAAAATTTCGGCACGATTTGATGGCGGGAAAAACTGCTGCGGTACCAGTTTAAACATCAGGACTGACAAGACAAAAATGCCCACCGTTGCGGCAATCACCGTTTTACGGTAGGTCAGACAAGTATCTACCCAAGCTCTAAATTTTTGATAAAACTTGGTTTGGTACGGATCATGATGTTCACCGGCATGATGCTGCACCGGTTGCGGTTCAGGCTGCTTGCGCAAACGTGCCCAAAGCCGCTGATACCAAGGCGCTTTTTGGGGCAAATTTGAAAAATCGGGGAGAAGTTTATCACCCAAGTAAGGGACAAAAAGCACTGCGGCAAACCATGACACAATTAGCGCAATGGTCACCACCTGGAAAATCGAACGCGTGTATTCACCGGTACTGGATGCTGCGGTTGCAATGGGCAAGAAACCTGCGGCGGTAATCAAGGTCCCGGTCAGCATGGGAAAAGCGGTAGTCTTCCAGGTAAAGCCTGCGGCCTCAAGCCGGCTATAGCCCTGCTCCATTTTAATCGCCATCATCTCGACCGCAATAATGGCATCGTCAACCAATAAACCGAGGGCTAAAATCAGCGCACCCAATGAAATTTTATGCAGCCCGACATCGAATAAATTCATGCCGGCAAAGGTCATTGCCAAGACCAGTGGAATGGAAAATGCCACCACCAATCCGGTACGGAAACCCAGTGAGAAAAAGCTGACCAGTAAAACAATAATTACCGCTTCAGCCAACACTTTCATGAATTCATTGACGCTGCGTTTTACCGCAACCGGCTGATCAGAAACCTTTTGCAGCTGCATGCCTAAAGGCAAAGACTTTTGCAATTGCGCAAATTCCGTTTCCAGATTTTTACCTAAAGCCAGAATATCGCCGCCTTTACGCATCGAGACCGCAATACCAATGCCGTTTTCACCCATAAAGCGCATACGCGGTTGAGCCGGCTCACTAAAGCCGCGATAGACTTCAGCGACATCGCCCAATTGAATGGTCTTACCAGCCACCAACAGTGGCATTTGCTTGAGTTCATCGACACTTTGCAGCTGACCGCTGACCCGCATTTGAATACGGTCAGTACCGGTTTCAAAGAAGCCGGCGCTGGCCACGGTATTTTGCTGCTGCAACACTTGTTGAATCGCCGTGACTGGAATACCGAGCTGAGCAGCTTTGGTATTGGATAGTTCAATCCAGATTTTTTGGTCTTGCAAACCGACCAGATTGACCTTGCCGACATCTTTCACCCGTTGCAGCTGGAGCTGCAAGCGGTCGGCATATTCTTTCAATACCCCATAGTCAAAGTCTTTGCCGGTGAGGACATAAATATTGCCGAAGGTATCGCCAAACTCGTCGTTAAAGAATGGACCCTGTACGCCACTGGGTAATTGCTGTTTGATATCACCGACTTTTTTTCGGACCTGATACCACACATCTGGAATTTGACTTGAGGGTAAAGAGTCCTTGGCAACAAAAGTCACCATCGATTCGCCCGGACGTGAAAATGCCATGATGCGTTCATAGTTGCCGGTGCTCATCAGTTCTTTTTCAATACGGTCAGTGACCTGTAATGAAACTTCTTCAGCGGTTGCGCCGGGCCAATAGGTTTGAATCACCATCACCTTAAAGGTAAACGGCGGATCTTCACTTTGCGCCAGTTTGGAATAGGAAACGATTCCGACTATGCCCAAGAGCAGCATAAAATAAAGGATTAAGCCTTTATTTTTCAGTGCCCATTCCGACAGGTTATAAGGTGATTGAGAATTCAGGTCTTGCTTCATAATGCAGTCCCTGCCTGAATTTTCACGGCACGATTGTCACGGTCAATCGGCTGAATTTTTTGTTTTTCACGCAGCAAATGCACCCCGCCAATCACCACATAATCATGGGCAGTTAAACCCGACAATACCGGCACACTATCACGGCCATAGGCGCCCAAAGTGACCGACACTTTACGAATGGTCTGATCAGGTTTCACGACCCAGACATATGCCTGCTTGTCGTTGGCAGAGACACTGGATAAAGGCACACTCAATACATTGTGCTCAGTCTTGTTAAAAAACACCCGGGCGCTTTGACCGAGTTGAATGGCAGCATTGCCTTCACGTAACGCCACTTTCACGCTAAAGGTTCGGGATTGATCGGCTGCGGGTGAAATTTCACGCACATAGGCTGCAAATTTATCTCCCGGTTTAGACCACAAGGTTGCCCATGCGCTTTGACCCACTTTAATCTCGGAAATGGCCTGTTCAGGAACCCCGATCACCACTTCACGATCACCGGCAATCGCCATTTGATAGGCTGCCTGACCTGCAGCAACCACCTGCCCCACTTCAATATTACGTGCAGTGATCACGCCATTTTTATTGGCCAGCAAGTGGTTATAACCGGTTTGGTTACGGCTGACGTCATAATTGGATTGCGCCTGCTTTAAGTTCGAGAGCGCCGCTTTATACTGGTTATCCACCGCCTCATATTGCGAGCGACTCACCGCATTCATGGGAAGCAACTGCTTAAAGCGTTTCAGTTCATCTTCAGCAGTTTTTGCCGCAGATTGTGCACTTTCCAGTTGAGCATTGGCCGCATTGAGTTGTAGCTGTGCATCTTTAACATCCAGTTTTGCCAGCACTTGACCTACTTTAACCTGATCACCAACATCGACATAACGTTCGGTAATCTGTCCCCCCACCCGAAATGCCAAAGCGGTTTGCTGGCGTGCTTGCACATCACCGGCATAACTTTTCTGCTCATTATGCGTGCTATTCGGTTGAGTCACCATCACAAAGGGAACCTGTTCTGTTTCGGCTGTATCCGTGCTGCATCCCCACAAGGTCACACTGCAAACGATGATCATGCTGGCAACTGCGGTCTTAATTATGCTCATGAATTCGCTCTTATTTAAAAATGTTTTTTAGGGCAAAATAAGGAGTATCTTAAATTGATTATTTTTTAATTAATATACTCACTGGTACATTAATTAAAACTCACCGGTCAAAGCAATGACCTTTTTGATTTTTTTGGAAAAAATTGTGCAAATAAATGTGGGTCGCCCGAAGGATTTGGAAAAACGTCAGCAAATTTTAACTGCAGCAAAAAAGTTATTTTTGAAGTGTGGGTATCATGGTTCCAGCATGAATCAAATTGCCCAAGAAGCAGGCGTGACCAAACTGACGGTTTATAATCACTTTCAGGATAAAGCCAATTTATTTGTCTGTGCCATTGCAGCGACCTGTGAGGAACTGATCAGTGCTCGGCCACTAAATTTGCAGGCAGACAGTGATTTTAATAAAGAATTTATCCATGCCTGCGACTTGGCCCTGAATATTATTAATTTGCCTGAAGCCATTAAACTGGAACTGTTGTTACTGGAACTGGCGGCTGAACAAAATCCACTGGCACAGAAATTTTATAATGCTTCGCATCTGCGCATGAATGCCGTTTGGGAAAACTTTTTTCAGCAGGCGATTGATCTGGGTTTTATTCAAGCAGAAGAATTAAAAACCCTGACCTGGCTGATTGTGTCTTTATTGCTGGGTGTGCGTCATCACGAAGTATTACTCGGCATTCGTGCCATCCCCACTGTCGCAGAAAAACAGCAGATTATTTTAAGCAGCATTGAATTGTTTATGCTGAAATATCAAAAACGCACTTAAAACGATTATTTAAAAAATCGTCTTTCATTTTCCTAAAAGCTCAAATGGTAGATTAATTGCGAGTTTTATCAGCAATAGATTACATACTTTTGTCTGCCCCTACTTGGAATGTCATCGAATCGGGGTATATTCAGAACAGAAGCCTAGGGAGAATGAAAAAAATGGTTCAACAAATTGATGCTCCACTGCGTGAGGATGTACGCTTACTTGGGAATTTACTGGGAGAGACCCTCAAGGAACATGCAGGTCAAGATTTGTTTAATCAGGTTGAACAAATTCGTGCGCTATCTAAAGGTGCACGTGATGGTCAGGTTGAAGCAGAAAAACAACTCGAACAACTTTTTTTAAGTCTGGAAGATGAACAAATTCTTCCTCTGACACGTGCATTTACCCACTTTCTGAACTTTGCCAATATTGCCGAACAATACAATGTCGTGCGTAGTCGTCGTAAAAGTGAATTTGATGAACATGCGCCTTCACCGAATCCACTGGATCATCTGTTCCAAAAATTCAAAGACCATGAAATTTCATCCGGTACCCTATTTCAGCAAATTTGCGAACTGAACATTGAACTGGTGCTCACCGCGCATCCAACAGAAATCAGCCGCCGTACCCTGATTCAAAAATATGACGGTATTAATGACTGTCTATTCAAGGCAGATCAGCAAAAACTGACCCCGCGTGAACGTAAAACAGTCCTAGAAGAACTCAAACAACTGATTTGTTCTGCATGGCAAACTGATGAAATTCGTCAGCACCGTCCTACTCCAGTCGATGAAGCGAAATGGGGCTTTACCACCATTGAACAGACCCTGTGGAATGCCGTACCGAAGTTCGTTCGTGAACTGGATGAAATGGTTGAAGATCACTGCGGTCAGCGTTTGCCTTTAACTATTGCCCCGGTTCGTTTTGCTTCATGGATGGGTGGTGACCGTGATGGCAACCCGAATGTCACGCATAATGTTACTCAAGAAGTGCTCTGGCTTTCACGCTGGAAAGCCGCCGATTTATACTTACGTGATATTGAAGATCTGCGCTGGGAATTGTCGATTCAAAACGCAAGCGATGAACTGATACAGGCGCTCGGACATCCACATGCAGAACCGTACCGTGAATATCTACGAGATACCCGTGAACGCTTAAAAGCCACCCGTCATTGGCTGGCTGAAAAATTACATGGTCAAGATGCCGATGACAGTCTGGTGATTAAAAGCAAAGATGAATTATTACAGCCATTATTACTCTGTTACCGTTCATTAATTGCCTGTAACTTGCCTGAAATTGCCAATGGCAAACTACTCGACTTTATTCATCGGGTCAACTGTTTTGGTATTGAATTGCTCAAACTGGATATTCGTCAGGAATCCGGTCGTCACCGTCAGGCCATTTCCGCGATTACCGAATATTTAGGCTTGGGCAATTTTGAAACCTGGACCGAACAGGCACGCCAAAACTTTCTGTTGCAAGAATTACAAAGCAAACGTCCGTTGTTGCCGAAACATTTGAATGAACCTGAACAAAGCCTGATTGAACATCCGGATGTGCAGGAAGTCTTTGACACCATGCGCACATTAGCTGAACAACCTAAAGAAAGCTTAGGCGCTTATATTATCTCGATGGCTGAATATCCGAGCGATGTACTCGCGGTGTTACTACTGCAGAAAGAGGCAGGCATTAAGCAGCCCTTACGTGTGGTGCCGTTATTTGAAACGCTAAAAGATCTGGATGGTGCAGCCGATACCATGAATACCCTGTTTAATATGCACTGGTACAAACAGCATATTCAGGGCAAGCATGAAGTGATGATTGGCTATTCGGATTCTGCCAAAGATGCTGGATTTATGTCGGCCAACTGGGCGCAATACCGTGCGCAGGAAGAACTGACTTCGGTTGCACAAAAGCATGCGGTGCAGTTGACCCTGTTCCATGGTCGTGGCGGTTCCATCAGTCGCGGTGGTGCACCGACCCAGCAAGCGCTGTTTTCACAGCCACCGGGTTCTATTTCGGGTGCGATTCGGGTCACCGAACAAGGCGAAATGATCCGCTTCAAATTCGGTCTGGAAGGCATTGCCTTACAAAATTTAGAGATTTATACCGCAGCAACGCTGGAAGCAACCTTGTTGCCACCGCCCGTGCCTAAAGATGAATGGCGTCAGTTGATGCACAGCATGACTGATTTGTCGGTACAGGTCTATCGTGAAACGGTACGTGAAAACCCACATTTTGTGAAATATCTGCGTACCGTTACCCCAGAACTAGAACTACAGATGTTGCCTTTGGGTTCACGTCCGGCAAAACGTAAAGTTAGCGGTGGTATTGAATCCTTACGCGCCATTCCCTGGGTATTCGCTTGGACGCAAATTCGTTTGATGTTGCCTGCTTGGCTGGGTACAGGCGCTGCAATTAATCAGGTAATTGATCAAGGACAAAAAGACCTGCTGGATGAGATGCTGCAACAATGGCCGTATTTCCAGACCCTGATTGATATGCTGGAAATGGTGCTCTCTAAAGCCGACAGTCATGTGGCCTTATATTACGAATCACATTTAACCGATGATGAAGATTTAAAAATACTGGGTGAACAGCTGCGTCAACGTTTAAAAGATGCGGTACAAACCTTGTTGGCTTTAAAAGGTGAATCGCAACTGCTCAGCAGTAACGAAGTCCTCGATCAATCCATGAAAGTGCGTAAACCGTATTTACTTCCGCTGCATTTATTACAGGCCGAACTGATGAAACGTCGTCGTCGCTATCTGGCGGAATATCCGGCTGAACATACCCCGGTCGATCACGCTTTGATGGTCAGTATTGCCGGAATTGCCGCAGGTTTGCGCAATACCGGTTAATTATTTCATTTGCACAGCAAAGCACATCTTTATGATGTGCTTTTTTTTTAAGCATCCATTAGCAAAAAATACCATATGGTTTATCAGTGGAATAAGTATGGTTATAAATAATAACCAGTTAGCATTCATGCATCAATTCGCTGATTTAATGCTAATTTTCCAATACTAAAACTTTTACCATACGGTAAAAAAACTAGAAAACTCAGTAGATTAATTTGAACAAATATATTATCAAAACGATTAAATCTTCTAAAAAACAAGAGTATGATGTGCACAATTTATTATTAGAGTGCTCATTTTATGTCCAGCTGGTTTCCCCAATGGCGTCCTTATTCAGGTCAAATCGATGCACGTCCAGTCGGTACCAATGAGTATCTTCCCCCTGCTCAAAGCGTAGTCTTAGGGGTGCAACATGCTTTTGCCATGTTTGGCGCAACAGTTCTTGCACCTTTTTTGATGGGTTTTGATCCGAACCTGGCCATTTTAATGTCCGGTATTTGTACCATTCTGTTTTTTCTCATCACCGGTGGCCGTGTACCGAGTTATTTAGGTTCGAGTTTTGCTTTTATTGGTGTAGTGATTGCAGCTACCGGCTATGCTGCGTCTGGTACAGGCGCACCCAATGCCAATTTAGCTGTGGCTGCTGGCGGCATCATGGCCTGTGGTGTGTTATATGCCATATTTGGTTTTATTGTCATGGCAACCGGCACCAACTGGATTGAAAAACTGATGCCTCCAGTCGTCACCGGTGCTGTGGTCATGATTATTGGTTTAAACCTTGCACCCGTTACGGTGAAAGGTGTGGCAGGCAATAACTTTAATATGTGGATGTCACTGGTGACCGTGCTATGCATGGGCTCGATTGCCGTATTCACCAAAGGTTTATTGCAACGTCTGTTATTACTGATTGGATTGCTGCTTGCTTATCTGACTTATTATATTGTTTCCAATGTGATGGGCTACGGTACACCCATTAACTTTACACCAATTCAGCAAGCTGCATGGTTTGGTGTCCCAACCTTCCATTCGCCTGTATTTGATATTAATGCCATGCTGATCATTGCCCCGATTGCATTAATTTTAGTGGCAGAAAACTTGGGACATATTAAAGCTGTGGGTGCTATGACCGGTGAAAATCTGGATCCGCACATTGGTAAAGCCTTTGTGGCTGATGGTATTGCCACCACATTATCCGGTGGTGTCGGTGGCCCGGGCATGACGACCTATGGCGAAAACATTGGAGTGATGGCGGTAACCCGGGTCTATTCCACTATCATTTTTGTATTTGCCGGTGTATTTGCAGTGTTCTTAGGTTTATCTCCTAAGTTTGGTGCGATTATTCATACCATTCCGACTGCAATTTTAACCGGTGCCTCGATTGTGGTATTCGGTTTAATCACCATTGCCGGGGCAAAAATCTGGATTGAAAACAAGGTCGATTTCTCTAAAAACAAAAACCTGATGGTGGCTGCAGTAACCATTATTTTAGGAACTGGTGACTTTGCACTGCAATTTGGTAATTTTAACTTAGGTGGTATTGGTACAGCTACATTTGCAGCCTTGATACTCAACTGGTTCTTTAGCTTAGGCGATAAATCATAAATATAAATACATATTTTCAGGCAGCCGAAAGGCTGCTTTTTTTATGTCTAATGCCAAAAAAATTTTAGTATGATGAGCTGACTTTCACTTCAATGACACAGCACATGCGACTGGACTTTTTTGATCTACAGCTTTTTTTAAATATTGTAGATACTGGCAGTTTAACCAAAGGTGCTGAGCGCTCTTCGATTTCCTTACAAGCCGCCAGTGAGCGGATTAAAAAACTTGAACAACAGTTCGCAGTGCATTTATTTACCCGTCATGCATCCGGGGTCAAACTGACCATCGCTGGGCAGACTTTTGTGGAGCAGGCACAGTTACTGATGCAACAAAGCAGACACCTTGAACAGGCCATGGCCGCTTTTGCTGAAGGCTTAAATTCGCAAATGACCTTATGGTGCAATTCTTCTGCACAAAGCGAATATCTTCCCCTGCTTCTTCCGCAATACCTGGTCGAAAATCCCAATATACAGATCGATTTAAAAGAAGCAGAAACCAATGATATTATTCAGGCACTGGAAAAAGGCACGGCACAACTGGGCTTAATTTCGAGTTTCTTTAATTCTGTTCATTTACAAACGCTGGAATTTATCGATGATCCTTTAGTCCTGATTTGCCCTCTGAATCATGAACTAAAAGATCAATCGGCACTACAATTAGTCGATGTGCTGCATTATCCCTTTGTCGGTTTAATGCAATATCATTCCCTGCAACAATCCATTGAAACACAGGCTAAATTACTCGGATGCGCAATTCAGTACCGTTTACGTTTACCCAATTTTGCAGCAATTGCACAAGTGGTTGCCAATGGGGTCGGGATTGCAATTATGCCGAAACGTGCTGCCAGTCGTTTAAAGACGGTTTATGCATTTCATCACATTGAACTGACTGGAGACTGGGCCAATCGCAAACTACTCTTGGCAGCAAAAAAATTTGATGATTTACCAGTTTTCTATCAACATTTTAGTCAGTTTTTACTCTCACAAAAATCCAAATTATTGATTTAATTTCCGCAATAACATAGAGCACTACAAGCCGGTTTTCAGATAATTCCAAACTGATGCAGCATCATATAGCCACCAAAAATCACCAGACCACAGAAGAACACTTTACGGAATTTTTGTTCCGGAATACGATAGCGGATTTTTGTGCCTAGCCACATTCCAACTAAAGCAGGCAATAATGCAATCAATGACATTTTATAGTCGATGGGAATGTCCTCGACTGGATTCTGATACAGAAATACAGCCAGACAAATGGTAGAAATGGTAAATGCCAAACCTAGGGCCTGCACCAGCTCATCACGTTTTAAATGCAGTGACTGCAAGTAAGGAACAACTGGAATCACCACCACGCCAGTTGCCACCGTCAACGCCCCCCCCAGATAGCCGATAATGGGAGATAACCATTTTTCATGGGGTGCAAAATTCGGCATATTTTTCGAAAATAGACCGTACAAGCCATATAATGCCAGCATTCCACCGAGTAAAGCTTCACTTTGAAATTCGCTATGTCCGAGGGTGGGGAAAATGCTCCAGATCGAACCGACAATAATACCCAGCAATAAGGGCCAAAAACGGCGAACCAATTTGAGCACATGACCTTCTGCAAACAGTTGCCAAAAGTTGGTCACCATAGAAGGCACAATAAGCAAAGTTGCAGCTTGAAACGGAGTGATAAAAATGGTCAGCAAGCCCATGGAAACCGCAGGTAAACCCAAACCAATGGTGCCTTTAATCATGCCGGCAATGGCAAATACTGCAATGACAAAACCAAGCATGCTGCGTACTCTTCAAATCGTAGCACTATGCTAGAGGAATAGTAAAAATTGAAAATCATTGTTTTTTGAAGGTAGCCTCAATAAAAAATTGAGGCAATTTAACCGTCGATTTAGTCGAATTTTTCATCTTAAATATGACAAAATGTTAATATTAGATTAAATATCAATCAATGAATTACGTAATTACATAAAAATTTTAACAACTCATCATTTATTTTTAAGCTGTACTTAAATATCTGATTTATAGATTATCCCTTGTTTTTTTCCTGCTTATATATCTCCAATTTAGGGCTTCTATAGCACCTTATCTGCTTTGTTGACTTCTACAACGGGTGGATTTTTGATCTAAAAATCTTTAAAGTACGCGCTTCTGATAAATGTACGCAATGTAATAACATATCGTTTAAATGAGTTTAAGGAAAAAATATTGGTATTTCAGTTCTGAAAAATACTGTCTATTTTTTTCTAAAAGCGATTGAAGATAAGGTAGAGATTTAAGAATGATTTATGATGCACATCATAGCAATATGATTAATGCTGCAAACCAGAACACTGCAGTAATCTCCCAGAAATATCAAGATAATCAAGCGGGTTTAAGAGCCAAGAATCCACAGAAGAATAAAGGTATCCCCTATCTTGATGTACGTAAATTCACACAGAAGTTACATAGTATTTCCTCAGCCACTAGTACTGCAAAATGTGCCCGAAGCATTCGTATTGCACTACAGTCAGCAGGTGCCAGAATTTTAAACCATCCTGTGGCAGCTGCAGATTGGGGCCGTACGCTCCAGACCATTGGCTACAAGCAGATCAAACCTTCATTTGATCAACCGCGGGAAGGCGATATCTATATTATCGATCGAACCCAAAAACATGTGTATGGTCATATTGCCGCCTATACCGGCCGCCAATGGATTTCTGATTTCCGCCAAAACAGCCATGCGGTTTATAAGAATGATAAAGTGACTTATACCTATTACCGACTTGTGTAATAGATTGATGGTACCATTCGAATAGACACCTTAATAGGTGTCTTTTTTATGGCATGCTGGGCATGAGCCGAAATCGAATTAGGGTCTAATCTCTTTCAGCTCTCGTTGAATAAAGCGTTGAATCATTTCTCTATACAGGTGTTCAACCAAATCCGGATCGGTTCCCAATTCAATCGCCTGGGTACGCACTTTGCTAATCACTTGCTCGACCCGTTCCGGTGACTGTACATCCTGCACCGTACGTTTAAAGCGTACCGATTGATCGACATAAAATTGACGCGTCGCAATCATTTCAATCAATGCGGTATCAATGGCATCAATCTTTTCACGGACTTGTTCTAAAGACTCACATTTTTCTTTCTTCATCTTTTCTATCATCATTTTCACTTTTATATTGGTCTTCTAAAACATTAGAAAAAATGCTTTCAATCATCCAGACACGATACAGGCTATTAAAAACATAACTTTGACCGTCAATGCGGAGTTCAAGCACAGGAAAATCAGGCTGTGATTTCATTTCACAGAGTATGTCATTTTCTTTTAATTTGGCAGTAATATCTTCTTGGGTTAATTCATTGATTTCTAAATCACGCTGCATCTGATCGAAATGTGATTTAAATGACAGGTCTTTGCCTTTGGTCCATACCGCCTGCAAAATGCTATACATCGAATCAACACGCTGCTCTTCAGGCACACTGTAAAACAGTTGCGCCATCTCAAAAGTGGCAGACTGTGTGGGACGGCAAAATGGAGTAAATTTCACGTCTGTGCGTTTTGAAAGACGAGTCGCCAAACTCCAGTCAAACAGATCGCGTCCACGATAAGAAAGCGGATAGACATTGAGCTGAATATTATAATAATTCGCCAGTTCTTCTTTAATATAAGCCAATAATAACCACGAGATCGGGTCTTCAAGTGCAATATACAAATCCAGTTCTGGATCTAGTGCCTGAATTTCATTCAGTTCCTCTGCATCACTAATCAAATGTTCGCGCCAATCAATATGATTAATCAGGAAGATTGGGTTTCCGGTCAGCAGCTTTTGTTGTTTTAAACGACGCATCAGCCGAAGTAAATCATCGACCGCATGGTATTTGCGCTGACCAAATTCAAAATAACTGGCGAGGACTTCATCATCATTAAAAATACGTTCTGGAAACGCTTGAGCACTATGATGTCGGCTGGCCATGGCATGTAAGGTACGTAATTTTCCATACTGTTTTTGCCACAGCATGTGGAATACATCTTCGAGTAAATAGAGAAAATCTTGACCGCGTAATGGGGTATTGCGAAGGATGGTTTCTGCTTGTTTTATGGCATTGAGGGGCGGTTGTTCTGGAGTTTCATGGAAACTAAAGCGATGCTGTTTAGATAGAATTTTGGCATCGTTTAAGCAGTAATTTTGCCACTCAATTGCAGACATACGATTGGGGGGTTCCGCCGTTCGACTGGAAATAATCACTTTTAAAGGTTTCAGTTCATCAGTCAAAATTTCTTCAAGTTCAGGTAACTGCTGTACAGCCAAATAACTGTACACATCATCCAGACGTAAATGGATACTTAAACCCTGTTCCGTAGATAACACCACTTTACGAGTCGGCTTTTGGTAAAACCAACGCGATCGAAGTGGATCAAACCAACGGCGCAACAGTGACATGAGATAAACCTCGAAAAAAAACCCTTGTAGTGCTACAAGGGTTTATAACAATTTGTTAGGGAATGATCAATTATACATCTAAATTTAGATCCGTTACTGCCCCTTTTTCAGCCCCCGTGGTCAATTTGGCAAACTTCGCCAAAGCCCCATAGGTGTAATTGGGTTTTGGCTTCACCCAAGTGGCTTTACGTACTGCCATTTCTTCATCGGAAATATGTAAAGTCATTTCTCGGGTTTCAGCATTAATGGAAATTTTATCGCCATTTTTAACCAAGCCGATCGGACCGCCTTCATAGGCTTCAGGGGTCACATGACCAATCACAAAACCATGACTCCCCCCAGAGAAACGGCCATCCGTAAGCAGTGCAACAGATTTCCCCAAACCTTTACCAATAATCGCAGAAGTCGGTTTCAACATTTCTGGCATTCCCGGACCACCTTTCGGTCCTTCGCCCCGGATGACGACCACTTCACCTTCTTGCACTTCACCATCCAGAATACCGCGCATCGCACCGATTTCACCTTCAAACACGCGTGCCGGACCTTCGAAATACAGCCCTTCTTTGCCGGTAATTTTCGCCACCGCTCCAGTCGGTGACAAGTTGCCTTTTAAGACCACCAGATGCGAGTCTTTCTTGATCGGTGCATCAAATGGCAGAATAATTTGCTGCCCTTCAGGATAGTCTTCAACATCTGCCAGATTTTCAGCCAATGTTTTACCGGTGACGGTTAAGCAGGAACCATCCAGCATGCCTGCATTTAACATACGTTTCATTAACGGCTGGATTCCGCCAATCGCAATCAGCTCAGACATCAAATATTTACCAGATGGACGCACATCTGCCACCACAGGAATGTCCTGACCAATACGCACAAAATCATCTAGTGACAGTTCAACACCTGCGGTATGGGCCATCGCAAGCAGATGCAGCACACCATTGGTTGAACCACCCAGTGCAATCAGCACTTTAATCGAGTTTTCAAATGCCGCTTTGGTCATAATATCACGGGGTTTAATGTCTAAACGCAGCAAGTTCATTACCGCTTCGCCGGCACGGTTACAATCGAGCAACTTCTCTTCTGAAACCGCTTCTTGAGCCGATGAACCGGGCAAGCTCATACCGAGTGCTTCAATCGCAGAAGCCATCGAGTTTGCGGTGTACATACCCCCACAAGAACCTGGACCTGGCAATGCTACTTCTTCAATTTGCTTAACCTGAATTTCGTTAATCTCGCCTTTGGCGTGCTGGCCTACCGCTTCAAATACCGAGATCATGTCAGTATGGCCGGCTCCAGGTTTAATCGTTCCGCCATAAATAAACAGGCCCGGACGATTTAAACGTGCCAGTCCCATAATACAACCCGGCATATTTTTGTCGCAGCCCCCAATGGCAATCACGCCATCATAAGCCTGACAACCCACCACCGCTTCAATCGAATCTGCAATAATTTCACGCGACACCAAGGAGTATTTCATGCCTTCGGTACCATTGGATATCCCATCAGAAATGGTAATGGTATTGAAGATAATTCCTTTACCATTAGCAGCATTGACGCCTTTTTCCACTTCACGTGCCAAACCATCAATATGCATATTACATGGCGTGACATTGGCCCAGGTCGAAGCAATCCCAATAAATGGACGGGTAAAGTCTTCATCTTTAAACCCTGTGGCACGCATCATGGAACGTGCCGGTGCATTTTCAATTCCTTCGTAAACTGGTGCGGAATGCTCGCGGATATTGTCTTTACTCATTATTTTATTCCTTGGCGATGACCGATTTTAAGCTTCGGTCTGTAGCAATTTATTTTAAGATCATTGTATAGAACGCATTCGATATGTAAAAGCATATGATTGAGGATCAAGCTCTATGATTTTTTCCATACAGCTACACTTTATGTCTAGAACGATATGATTAATAGGTAGGCTTTCCTTTATTTTTGGCTGGGCAAAAGTAAACAAAACCCCTTTGTTTCCCCGATATGACATCCCTGTCATACGGGTAAACATGCGACCTCCTGTCGCATTCCACGAAACGAATAACGGTAAATGTCCAAATGATGTTGCATAAAAAAAGCACCCCATCTGGAGTGCTTTTTAATCTGTAAAAACTACAACTTAGATTTCACGTACCGCACCTTTCGAGGCACTGGTGGTATGCATTGCATAAGCTTTGAGTGCCTTAGACACCTTACGCGGACGCGGTTCCGCAGGCTGCCAGCCTTTGGCTTCTTGCGCTTCACGACGCGCGGCCATGGTTGCATCGTCTACGGTCAGATGAATGGTACGGTTTGGAATATCAATTTCGATTCGATCGCCATCTTCAACCAGACCAATTGCACCGCCTTCAGCAGCTTCTGGCGACACGTGACCAATGGACAAACCTGATGAACCGCCCGAGAAACGGCCATCTGTTAATAGGGCACATTCTTTACCTAAACCTTTCGACTTTAAGTAACTGGTTGGATATAACATTTCCTGCATACCCGGCCCACCGCGTGGACCTTCATAGCGAATTACCACTACATCGCCAGCTTTCACTACACCGCCTAATACCGCATCAACCGCCGCATCCTGACTTTCAAAGACACGTGCTGTGCCGTTGAATTTCAAAATAGATTCATCTACACCAGCAGTTTTTACAATACAGCCATCCAGTGCAATGTTGCCGTAAAGTACAGCCAAACCGCCATCTTGCGAGAAGGCATTGGCTGCATTTCGGATCACCCCAGATTCACGGTTACCGTCTAAAGTTTGGTAATAACGGTTTTGCGAGAAAGCAGTTTGAGTCGGTACACCGCCTGGTGCTGAGCGGAAAAACTCGTATACATCAGCATTTTCAGTACGCATGATGTCCCATTTATCCAAGGCATCTTTTAAGGTTTTTTCATGTACAGTCGGTACTGAAGTATCCAATAAGCCTGCACGATCCAGTTCACCAAGGATTGACATAATCCCGCCTGCACGGTGTACGTCTTCCATATGTACATCTTGTTTTGCCGGTGCCACTTTACATAACACTGGAACTTTACGAGAAAGACGATCAATGTCAGTCATGGTGAAATCGACTTCAGCTTCATGTGCCGCGGCCAATAAATGCAGTACAGTATTGGTTGAACCGCCCATTGAAACATCTAAAGTCATGGCATTTTCAAACGCTGCTTTGGTCGCAATTGAACGCGGTAAAATACTGTAATCATCTTGTTCATAATGACGTTTTGCCAGTTCTACAATCAACTGACCTGCACGTTCGAATAATTTTTTACGGTTGGCATGCGTGGCTAAAGTCGAACCATTACCTGGAAGAGATAAACCTAAAGCTTCGGTTAAACAGTTCATTGAGTTGGCGGTGAACATGCCAGAACATGAACCACAGGTTGGACAGGCTGAACGCTCATAAGCTGCCACTTCTTCATCAGTGAAACTATCATCTGCTGCAACGATCATGGCATCGACCAAATCAATGGCTTTTTCATCACCACGAATTTTGACTTTACCCGCTTCCATTGGGCCACCCGACACGAATACCACTGGAATATTGAGACGCATTGCCGTCATCAACATGCCCGGGGTAATTTTGTCACAGTTGGAAATACAGACCATCGCATCGGCACAGTGTGCATTGACCATATATTCAACCGAGTCAGCAATCAGGTCGCGTGAAGGCAATGAATACAGCATGCCGTCATGCCCCATGGCGATCCCGTCATCCACCGCAATGGTATTAAATTCTTTGGCTACACCGCCTGATGCTTCAATTTGACGTGCCACAAGCTGACCTAAGTCTTTCAAATGGACGTGACCCGGTACAAACTGAGTGAAAGAGTTGACCACCGCAATAATCGGTTTACCAAAATCCTCATCTTTCATGCCGGTTGCACGCCATAAGCCACGTGCGCCAGCCATATTTCTTCCGTGTGTCGATGTTTTTGAACGATAGTCAGGCATTGTGTATTTCCAACAAAGTTTGTGCTCGAAATGAATTCTAGGATTCACTCTGGCTGAATGATACTGATATATAACGCTAAATCAGTCGAAATATAGACATATCTTACTACAGGTTGTATTGAAGCAAAGCCCTATAAGCATGCTCTTTTATGAGAGAAATCTATTGATGTTTCGACGATTCATATAAAATAAACTGATACTGAAAGCTAATATAACGCCATAACACTGAATTAAATACAAAACTTTCATGAATAATTTTTTAATTTTGCATTACTTTATTTTATTATTAACTTCACCTAAATAAAGATCCACCTTTAAAAATATAAGATAAGTATCTGAGTTTCAGTAGCTTGTGAGTTCATGCACACGATCTTAGGTCTCGCTCTGCTTTTGCCTTATAATACGTTAAGTTTATTTGGAATTTCATCTGTGAAAATCATCTTTGCGGGTACACCAGAATTTGCAGCGGTTGCCTTAGACGCGCTCTTGAAAACAGAACATGAAATTGTTGCGGTATATACCCAACCTGACCGCAAAGCAGGTCGTGGGCAGAAGCTGAGCGCATCGGCAGTCAAACAATTGGCTTTAGAACACGGCATTCCGGTTTATCAGCCGCTACATTTCAAATCATCGACTGAAGAAGGTCTGGCAGCACAGGCTGAACTGAAAGCTTTAAATGCTGATGTGATGGTGGTTGCAGCCTATGGCTTGATCCTGCCGCAAGTGGTTTTAGACACGCCTAAATATGGCTGTTTAAATATTCACGGCTCTTTATTGCCACGCTGGCGCGGTGCAGCACCGATTCAACGCGCTATTGCAACGGGTGATAGCGAAACAGGCGTGACCATTATGAAAATGGCCGCGGATCTGGACACCGGTGACATGATGTATAAAACCATCTGCCCGATTGAATCCACAGATACCTCTGCCAGCCTGCATGATAAACTCGCCCTTCAGGGGGCAACTGCTATTGCCGCTGTTTTAGAATCGACAGAAAAATTACAACACTATTTAGAAATGCGTGAAGTTCAAGATGAAGCTTTAACCGTCTATGCGCACAAATTATCAAAAGCTGAAGCTCAGATTGACTGGGCCATCGATGCAGTACAAATCGACCGTAATATTCGCGCTTTTAACCCGTGGCCCGTGGCATTTATCGTACTCGATGAAAAAAATAACCTGCGGGTATGGAATTCCCAGTTATCTACTGCAACCGCGAAAAATGCTCAAGTGGGTGAAATCATTGCGATTGACAAACACGGCGTCCATGTTGCCTGTGCAAATAACACTGTAATCACGCTAACTGCTTTACAATGGCCAGGTGGCAAACCGCTGAATGCCGTACAAATTTTACAAACTCAAAAACTGAATATCGGACAAATTTTATAATGAGACAATCTCCCCACGCCTCTGGTAAGACTTTAAACTTACGTGCTCAGGTTGTTAAAACGTTATTGGCTGTCCAAAATGGTCAATCACTGGCATCAGTGTTAAATCAACACATGAATATCGTGTCAGACAAAGACCGCGCGTTATATCACGAATTGGTGCTTGGCTGTCTACGCCAATGGCATGCATTGAAACAGGTGACTTTACCCCTGCTTACTGTACCGCTTGAAAATCCAGTGGTTGAAACCTGTTTATATGTGGGTTTATATCAATTGCTGTGCACCCGTGTAGCTGCACATGCTGCGATTTCTGAAACGGTAGAAGCCAGCAAACAACTGGGTATGGAAAGTTTAAGTGGCGTGGTGAATGCCATTTTACGCCGTGCAACGCGTGAAACTGAGCAGTTCTATGATGTCCTGGAAAATGCATCGAATTTGCCAAGCTGGTTGGCTAAGCGTTTAAAGAAAGACTGGGACGAGCAATTTGCAGAACTCAGCTACGAGCTTAAACAGGTTGCACCCCTGACTTTGCGTGTCAATACCCGTCAGGTCAGCCGTGAAGAATATCTCGATATTCTGGAAGACGAAGGCATCGATGCCCATCGTTGTGAACTCTCGGATGTCGGTATTGTACTGGATGAAAGTATTCATGTGCCGAGTCTGCCAGGTTTTGAAGCTGGCGGTTTTTCGGTACAAGATGAACATGCCCAGCTTTGCGCAAGTTTAGTGCCTAATCTTGATGGCAAATTTGTAATTGATGCCTGTGCAGCACCGGGTGGTAAGACGGCGCATCTTTTAGAGAAATATCAGCCGAAAAAACTGATTGCACTTGACCAAGATGAAAAACGTCTCAAACGTGTGTCTGAAAATTTAGAGCGTCTCATTCTCGACGGCAAACACGTTGAAATTATTACCGCAGATGCAGGGAAATGGACTGCGCCTGAACTGGCAGATTGTATTGTACTAGATGCGCCCTGTTCAGCGATTGGTGTGATTCGTCGCCATCCGGACATTCGTTTATTGCGTCAGTCGGGTGACATTGCCAAAACCGTAGAGTTGCAAAAACAGATTCTTGAAAATATGTGGCAGCAACTGAAAGTCGGCGGCACCTTGCTTTACATCACCTGCTCGATTTTAAAAGCTGAAAATGAACAGCAAATGGTGGATTTCTTCGCCCATCATGCCGATGCGCAAGAACAAAAAATTGATGCGAACTGGGGAATTGAACAAATTCACGGTCGCCAGTTACTGCCAAAAGTCGGTCATGGCGATGGTTTCTTCTATTGCCGTATCCAGAAAATAGCTTAATTGATGCGATTAAAAAGGTGGCTTTAAGCCACCTTTTTTGTATTTGGATTTTTTAACCATATGTTCTTCAACTGACAAATTTAAAAATCACCAGACTGATGGCTAATGATGCCATGCCAATGACTAAACCATAAACTGTTTCATGCCCTTTGGCATAACGTTTTGCCGTCGGCAATAATTCATCGAGGGCGAGGAATACCATCACCCCACCAATGACTCCAAACACCATTCCATAAACCGTAAAGCTCATAAAGGGTGCCAAAATAAAGTAGCCTAATGCTGCACCTAATGGCTCTGCTAAAGCAGACACAAAACTGGCGCCTAAGGCTAAATCTCTACGCCCAGTCGCCATATAGACCGGCAAAGCAATCGCAATACCTTCAGGAATATTGTGAATCGCAATCGCCACCGCTAAGGATGCACCTAGGGTCGGACTTTCCAAGGTCGCAAAAAACGTCGCTAAACCTTCTGGCAAGTTATGCGCAGTAATCGCAAATAAAGTCAGTAAACCGGTACGCTTTAATTGTCGTTGTTCGATCTCTGCGGCATTTTTCGGTTCAATGGCTTCATGCGGATTCGGAATAAAACGATCTAGCAACAACACTAAAATCACCCCGAATAAAAAAGCAAAGGTGCCAAAAGCAAAGCCATAATCCACACTATAGGCTTGGCTAAATGAGGCAATCGATTTATTTAAAATTTCAGTCAGTGAAACATAGACCATAGCGCCTGCTGAAAAAGCCAGGCCAAAAGATAACAGGCGATAGCTGGGTTGCCTAAAAAATAAAACCAGTGCTCCACCAATCACGGTGGCCAATCCTGCCAGAAAGGTCACTGCAAATGCGATCCATACTTGATGTGGCAAAATGGTGTGCA
>Ga0308157_10000935_pt1 | contig 73330 bp, 61 predicted proteins | sample PhyBR1_FD_201035 | JGI IMG/M metagenome (GOLD analysis project Ga0308157, IMG submission 201035) | Phyllosphere microbial communities from UC Gill Tract Community Farm, Albany, California, United States - DLSLB.R1 | ecosystem: Host-associated > Plants > Phyllosphere > Unclassified | place: USA...
CGGTGCCCTCGTAGGCCAGGATGTGGGTCGCGACGCGGTCGAGGAACCAGCGGTCGTGGGAGACGACCACGGCGCAGCCGGGGAACTCCAGCAGCGCGTTCTCGAGCGAGCCGAGGGTCTGGACGTCGAGGTCGTTGGTCGGCTCGTCCAGCAGCAGCACGTTGCCGCCCTGCTTGAGGGTGAGCGCGAGGTTCAGACGGTTGCGCTCGCCGCCGGAGAGCACCCCGGCCTTCTTCTGCTGGTCCGGGCCCTTGAAGCCGAACTGGCTGACGTAGGCGCGCGAGGGGATCTCGACCTTGCCCACCTGGATGAAGTCGAGCCCGTCGGAGACGACCTCCCAGAGGTTCTTGTCCGGGTCGATGTTCTCGCGGTTCTGGTCGACGTAGCTGATCTTGACGCTCTGGCCGATCTTCAGGTCGCCGCCGTCCAGCGGCTCCAGGCCCACGATGGTCTTGAACAGGGTGGTCTTGCCGACGCCGTTGGGTCCGATGACGCCCACGATGCCGTTCGGGGGCAGCGAGAAGGACAGCCCGTCGATGAGGTGCCGCTCCCCGAAGCCCTTCTTGAGGTCCTTCGCCTCGATCACCTGGTTGCCCAGGCGGGGACCGGGCGGGATGGTGATCTCCTCGAAGTCGAGCTTGCGGGTCTTCTCGGCCTCCGCGGCCATCTCCTCGTAGCGGGCCAGACGCGACTTGGACTTCGCCTGGCGGCCCTTGGCGTTGGAGCGGACCCACTCCAGCTCCTCCTTGAGGCGCTTGGCGAGCTTCTGGTCCTTCTTGCCCTGGACCTGGAGGCGCTCCTCCTTCTTCTCCAGATAGGTGGAGTAGTTGCCCTCGTAGGGGTAGAGGTGGCCGCGGTCGACCTCGGCGATCCACTCGGCCACGTGGTCGAGGAAGTACCGGTCGTGGGTGACGGCGATGACGGCGCCCTCGTACTGCTGGAGGTGCTGCTCGAGCCAGAGCACGCTCTCGGCGTCGAGGTGGTTGGTGGGCTCGTCCAGCAGCAGCAGGTCGGGCTTCTCCAGCAGCAGCTTGCACAGCGCCACGCGGCGCTTCTCGCCGCCGGAGAGGTGGGTGACCGGCTCGTCGCCGGGCGGGCAGCGCAGCGCATCCATCGCCTGCTCGAGCTGGGAGTCGAGGTCCCAGCCGTTCTGGGCGTCGATCTCGGTCTGGAGCTTGCCCATCTCCTCCATCAGCGCGTCGAAGTCCGCGTCGGGCTCGGCCATCTCCTCGCCGATGGCGTTGAAGCGCTGGACCTTCTTGAAGAGCTCGCCCATGCCCTCCTGGACGTTCTCCAGGACGGTCTTGGACTCGTCCAGCGGCGGCTCCTGCAGCAGGATGCCGACGCTGTAGCCGGGGCTGAGGCGCGCCTCGCCGTTGGAGGGCTGGTCCAGCCCCGCCATGATCTTCAGGATCGTCGACTTGCCGGCGCCGTTGGGGCCGACCATGCCGATCTTCGCGCCCGGGTAGAAGCTCATGGAGACGTCATCGAGGATGACCTTGTCGCCCACGGCCTTGCGGGCCTTGTACATCGTGTAGATGAACTCTGCCAATGTGGTGTCCTTGTCGGAAGGTGGTCGGTGTGCGGGGGTCTCACCGGCGCGCCGCACTGCGGCGCCGCACGGGAGTCGTCACGGTGCCCGACTCTACCTCTCTCCTCCGCGCCCCGTCCGCGCGGCCGGGAGCACCTCCCGGCAGGGCCTCGGGAGGGACGGTGTCAGTCCATCGGGACGCCGCGCTCGGCGAGCACCCGTCGGGCGATCGCGGCGCCGTGCTCGGCGCCCTCGGGATTCGGATCGCCGTTGCGCGGCCAGTGATGGGCGTCGATGCCGAGCGCGCGGGCGGCCTCGACGTTGTCCTCGCGGTCGTCGAAGAAGATCACCGCTGAGGGCAGGCGCACTCCCCCGGTCTCGTGGGCGAGCACGTCCAGCAGCACCTCGTAGATCTCGCGCTCGGGCTTGACGGTGCGCTCCTCCGCGGAGATCACGGCGAGGGTGAAGGCCTCGAACCAGTCGGCGCGCCGGACCGCCTCGCCGAAGGCGGCGGAGGCGTTGGAGAGCAGCGCGAGGCGCACGCCGTTGCGGGCGAGGTCGTGCAGCAGCGCGCGGGCCTCGGGGTCCAGTCGCAGGAAGTAGCGGTTGTCGGCGTCCTGGAGCTCGGTGACCTCCGCGGCCGTGAGCTCCTCGACGCCGGCCGCGCGGGCGACCGCGCCCCAGTACTCCGCAGGGTCGGTGCGTCCCGCGTCGTAGTCGCCGCGCTCGGCCCACAGCGCCCGGCCGACGGCCTCCGCGTCCCCGCCCAGCAGCTCGTGGACCGCGGGCACGGGATCGTGCCCGGCGCTGAGCACGCCTCCGAAGTCCAGCACGACGGTGGGCTTCGGCGGGGTGCGGCGGCGGCTCTTCCTGCTCATTCGGTGCTCACGTCCTCACAGGTGGGGAGTCCTTCGACGGTGCCGGTCTCGGCGATGGTACCGGTCGCCTCGAGGGCCTCCTCGAAGGTGCCGACAGCGACGACCTGGAGGCCGTCGGGCTCGTGGCCGACGACCTCGTCGCAGTTCGCGGTGGGGGCGAGGAAGAACTCGGCATCGGACTCCGAGGCGCCGACCATCTTCTGCCGGATCCCGCCGATGGAGCCGACGGTGCCGTCCTCGGAGATGGTCCCGGTGCCGGCGATCGCGTGCCCGCCGGCGAGGGCGCCGGGGGTGAGCTCGTCGTAGACCGACAGGGAGAAGACGAGCCCGGCGCTGGGGCCGCCGATGTCGCCGACGGCGATGTCGATGTCGAGGGGGAACTCGTGCCCCTCGGAGAGGATCACGCCGAGCTTCGGGGTGCCGTCGACCAGCTCGGTGGGGACCTGCAGCTCCTTCTCCTCGCCGTCGCGGCGCACGGTCATCGCGACCTCCTCGCCCTCGGGGACGGCGGCGATCAGCTCCTGGTAGCCCTTCACGTCGCCCGCGGTCTCCCCGCCGACGGAGACGATCACATCGCCGCCCTCGAGGGTGCCGGCCGCCGCGCCGTCCTCCTGGACGCCCGCGATCATCACCACGTCGCGGTACTCGATGCCGAGCTCGTCCAGGGCGACGGCGACGGCACCCTGCTGGGAGGTGCTCATCGCGGCGGTGTTGCTCAGGGTGGTCTGCTCGCGGGTCTGCCCCTCGGGGAAGACCGCCTCGCGGGGCAGCACCGTCTTCGTGCCGTCGAACCAGGCGGCGACGACCTCGACGGGCGTGACCCGGTAGCCGGGGCCGCCGTCGACGGAGACGGTGGTCATCATCAGCTCGCCGTCGGTGGGATGGGTCTCCGCGCCGTCGATCACGAGGATCTGCTCGTCCTCCCATTCGCCGAGCACGTCGATCGCGGGACCGGGCTTCTCGATCACGTAGGGCACGGGCAGCAGCGAGCCGCCGAGGATCATGGCGCACAGCAGCACCAGCATCGACATCGCCAGGCGCGGACGCGCCAGCTGGGCGTCGTCGATCGCGCGCGCGGCCGCCGCGCGCACCCCGCGGCGTCGGGCTGGGGGCGTGGGCTGGTCGGTCACGGGGGCCATTGTGCCCCACCGCCGTGGCCCGCCGCGCAGGACGGTCAGCGCACCCTCGGGAAGCGGTCGGTACGCTGGGAACCCCACGGACCGCAGGAGGTGGCCATGAGCGATGCCCCGATCCCGGGTGGACCCGGTGACATGGACGAGGAGGCGCTGAAGCGCTTCCTGAAGGAGACGTTCGGGGAAGCGCTCCCCGAGGGTGCGCTGGACGGGCTGGACCTCTCGGCCCTCGCGCAGCAGGCGAACCTCCCTCAGGACCCCGCGCAGCTGCGCGCCGCGGCCGCCCAGATGCAGCACCTCTTCGCCGCCCAGGGCGACAGCCCCGTGAACTGGCAGATGGCGGAGGACCTCGCGCGGCGCACGGCCGCCGGCCAGCTGACCCTGCCCGGGGTCGAGGCGCCGTCCGGCACTCCCGGCGACCCCTCTCCCTCGGCCGAGCAGGTCGCCGAGCTGCGCCAGGCCGCGCAGGTGGCACGGCTGTGGCTGGATCCGGTGCTCGCGATCGACGTGCCCTCCGCGGAGCTGCAGGTCTACGGCCGCGGGACGTGGCTGGCCCGCACCCTGCCGCGCTGGAAGCCGATCGTGGAGCCGGTCGCGAAGTACATGGCCGGCGCGATCGGCGAGGCGATCAGCGCGCAGATGGGGCAGATGGGCGACCTGGGCGCGGCGGGCATGCAGATGCCCGGCGGGGACCCGGCCGGGATGATGGAGCGGATCGGCGGGACGATGTTCGGCGTCCAGTTCGGCCACGCGATCGGGGCGCTGGCCCGCGAGGTCTCCGGCACCACGGACCTCGCCCTCCCGCTCGGGCGCGAGGGCGAGCCCGCCCTCGTCGCCGCGAACGTCGAGGACCTGATCTCCGCCCACTCCCTGGATCCCGCCGCGGCGCGGATCTTCCTCGCGGCCCGCGAGATCGCGCACATCGCGCTGTTCGACGCGGCGCCCTGGCTGGGCCGTGCCCTGTTCTCCGCGATCGAGGACTACTCGCGCGGCATCACCCTGGATCTGGACGCGCTCGACGAGATGGTGCGCGACCTGGACTTCTCCGATCCGGAGGCGCTGCAGGCGCGCCGGCCCGAGGAGATGTTCGTGTTCACGCGGCGCGCCTCGCAGGAGCGCGCCCTCGAGGAGCTCGCCACCACGCTCGCGCTGGTGGAGGCCTGGGTCGATCACGTCACCACGAAGGCCCTGACGGGCAAGCTGCCGGACCTCGAGGCGCTGCGGGAGGTGCTGCGACGCCGTCGCGCCTCCGGCGGCCCGGCCGAGCAGATGCTCTCGAGGACTGTCGGCATCGAGCTGCGTCCGCGCCGCGTGCGCGAGGCGCTGTCCTGGTGGGAGTCGGTGCTGGACACCGAGGGCGAGTCCGGCCGTGAGGCGAAGTGGGAGCATCCCGACCTGCTGCCGACGGCAGAGGTGCTCTCCGGCACCCCGCAGGCGCCGCAGGAGCAGCCCGTCGCCCCGGCCGAGGGGGCGGAGGAGCTCGCCGACGTCACGATCCCCGTGGACTTCGACGCGGAGCTGGCGCGGCTGCTGTCCGGCGAGGGCGGCGAGAGCGCGCCGCGCGAGGACGAGCAGGGGCGCGTGCGCGAGGACCGCGAAGACCCCGCCGACGACGCGGGCGACTCCGACGACGCGGGCGACCCCGACGACGAGCACGGCCCCGACGGCCAGGACGGCCCCGCGGGCGATGCCCGCTGAGCCCGCCCCGATCGAAGCCGGGGCGCCGGCGACCGCCCTGCCCCAGCCCGCAGGCGCGGAGCTCGAGCTCGCCGCGACCGCTGCCGCCTCGGACCCCGGGCTCGCCCGGGAGTATCTGGAGCTGCTGAGCACCGCACCGGGGGCGCTGTACCGCGACGGCGGGCCCCGCCATCTCACCGCGAGCGGGATCGTCGTCGACGGCCCCGGCGAGCACGTGGCGCTGGTGTGGCATCTCAAGGGCCGGTTCTGGGTGCAGCCCGGCGGGCACCTCGAGGAGGGCGAGACGAGCTTCGAGCAGGCCGCGCGGCGCGAGGTCGCCGAGGAGATCGGCCTGACGGGTCTCGAGAGGGTCGGCGACGGTCCCGCGATCCTGAACCGTCACGGCCTGGACTCCGGCTTCGGCAGCTGCCAGGAGCACTGGGACGTGCAGTTCCTGCTGCGCGCCCCGCTCCCGGCCGCGCAGACGCCGCTGAGGGCGAGCGAGGAGTCGGGGGCGGCGGAGTGGTTCCCCTGGCCCTCCCGCACCCTCCTTCCCGGCACGGCGCAGGACCTGCTGCCGGGCGGCGTGGTCCCGGACCTTCCCGCGACGCTCGAGTCGCTCGCAGGGCTCTACACGGCGCTGCACGGCTGAGGCGGCCGGCGCCGCGGCGCACCGTCCCGCCCGCGCTCGTCAGCGCCGTCCCGGTCACTCCTCGACGGCGCCGTCCTCCTCGACGTCCTCGTCATCCTGCGGCGGCATGTCCTTCGCCCAGGAGACCCCGTCGAGGAATCCCTGCGCCTTCTCGGCCTGCGGGTAGGCGGCCATCAGGGCCTTGAACTCCTTGCCGTGCCCGGGCACGAGCAGGTGCACGAGCTCGTGCATCATCACCGAGCGCACCACGTAGTCCGGCATCCCCTGCAGCTGATGCGAGAGGCGGATCGTGCCGTCGGCCGGGGTGCACGAGCCCCAGCGCGTGTTCTGGCGTGTGGACCAGGTCACCGAGGTGGGGTGGGCCCTGCCACCGAGATGAGCCTCACTGACCTCGCGCGCCATGGCCATCAGCTGCGCGTCGCTGCGCCGCGAGGGACGCCTGCGGGACTCCTTGGCGACCAGCTGGTCGACCATCTTCTTCGCCCAGTCCCGCTCCTGCCGCGCGCTGAAGGCGGCGGGGATCGCGATGACGAGGTCGCCCTCGCGCCGGGTGATGGACACGGTGCGTCGCCGGCGCGCACTGCGGCGCACCAGCACCCGCTCGCCGGAGGGGCCGACGAGCTGCTCGTGGTGGACCAGATCATTCATGGGGGAAGCCTGGCACGATTCGTCGGTGAAAAAACTTCGTCCACAGCTGTGCACTGCGCAGGGGCCGGTCAGAGCGCTGTGACCGGGGGCGATGTCGTCTCCTCCACAGTGTTCGCACCGGGGAGCGTCGGCTGTCCACAGGATGGGGCGCGTTGTCCACAGCCGGTCCCCGGCCCGCCTTTGACCCGCCCGGTCCGCAGGGGCTAGGTTTCCCTCCACGTGGGACCCCGGGATAACTAGCAGGACGCACACGGGGAAGGTGCGCGTGGTGCTGAGCGCCCCCGGGGTCCCACGGCCCTTCCGGCCTCACGCTGCCGTCGGGCCGCCGATATCGGCTCGTCGCGCGCACTTCCTCGGCTCCTCTGGAGCCCACAGACACCCGAAGCGCGCGACGGGCCGGTCAGATCGGATCCTCTCCCCCGCCGATGGACGGCCCGCCGATTCGTCCGCGCCCACGGCCCCCGCTACAGTGGTCCGGTCCCGGCCTCGCGGCATCCGCCGTGCGCCGGTGATCGTTCAACACTCACGAAGCAACGAGGAGCGGATATGGCCGACGAGACCTATGCCGGAGAGTTCTACTGCGTCAAGTGCCGCGAGAAGCGGGAGGCCGAGGGCAACGTCGTCGTCTCCAACGGCCGACGCATGGCCAAGGCCGTGTGCCCCGAGTGCGGCACCAAGCTGAACCGGATCCTCGGCAAGGCCTGATCGACGTACTGCGAGGCACGAGCGGTAGGAGATCAGGCTGTAAAAGCTGCTGATCGACGTACTGCGAGGCACGAGCGGTAGGAGATCAGGCTGTAAAAGCTGCTGATCGACGTACTGCGAGGCACTGCCTCGATGACGAAGGGCGGGGCACCGGATGGTGCCCCGCCCTTCGTCGTCCCGGTGGCGTGCCGGGCGGCTCATGCCGCGTCGGCGTCCGGGAGCGGGTTCTTCCGCGGGCGGCCGCGGCCGCGCTTGACGGCGATGATGCGGCCGTCCTGGAAGATGGCGCCGCCCCACACGCCCCAGGGCTCCCCGCGGTCCAGGGCGCCCTGTCGGCATTCCTCGATGAGGGGGCACTCCGCGCACAGCCGCTTGGCCTGCTCGAGGTCCGCGGGGCGCTCGGAGAAGAAGAGATCAGCCGCGTCGACGTCGTGGCACGGCAGCATGTGCGCGGAGGTCTCCGCGGGGTTCAGGAAAGTAGTCAGAAGTGAAGTCATCGTCTCGCTGCTTCGAAGTCGTCGGGAAGGACGAGCCCTAGGGGTGGGGCGGGGGGCGGCGCCGGTGCCGCCCCGTGCAGCGAGGGGGACCTCGTCAGCTCAGGTGCAGCACCGCGGGGACATAGCCCCGTTCGCGTGGCAGAAGGGAGGGCGCGCCGCAGGGGCGCAGGCCGACTCCTGCGAGATTCCAAGTGATGCTCACGTGACCCACCCCCTTTCTGTGCGCGCTCCCCGGCTTCCCGGTTCGCGACCCGAACGATTGACGATGATAACTCTACACCCCGGACGCAGGATGCAGAAGTATTTTTTGACCTGCGGTTTCAGTCCTTCGTGGCGCTGCCGGCGAGGATCTGCAGCAGCTCGGCGCCGTAGGAGGAGAGCTTCGCGGGGCCGATGCCGGGCACGCCGAGGAGCTCCTGCTCGGTGCGCGGGGCGCGTTCGGCGAGCGCCTCGAGGGCCGCGTCGGTGAGCACGGCGTAGGCGGGGACACCGCGCCGACCGGACTCCTCGCGCCGCCAGCTGCGCAGCTCGGCGAGGAGCTCGGGACCCGCGGCGGAGGGGCAGCCGTCGTGGCGGCCGCGGCGCTGCTCGGCGGCGGAAACGAGGCCCTGCCCGCACACCCGGCACTCGGAGTACACGGTCGCGGAGCGGCGCCCCGTGCGACGCGGGCCGGGACCGGGCGCCGTGCGCGGTGAGTCGGGATGCGCGAGCACCCCGTCGAGGAAGCGGGAGGGCTTGCGGGATCCGCGGGCGCCGGGGGTGCGGGCGGCGGACCAGCTCACGGTGAGCAGGTCCTTCGCACGGGTGAGGGCGACGTAGAACAGGCGTCGCTCCTCCTCGACCTCGGCGGGGGTCTTCGCCATCGAGATGGGCAGCAGGCCGTCGCTCGCCCCGACCACGAACACGACCGGCCATTCCAGGCCCTTGGCGGCATGGACGGAGGCCAGGGTGACGCCGTCGACGACGGGGGCCGCCTGCGACTCGGCCCGCTCCTCGAGCTCGCGCACGACGTCGGCCATGGTCGCGCCGGGACGGGAGGTGATGGTGTCGGTGAGGCCGACGAGGGCGTTGAGCGAGTCCCAGCGGTCGCGGACCGCGCCGGTGGTCTCGGGGGCCTGCTCGGACCAGCCCTGCTGGGAGAGCACGTCGCGGACGGCGCGGGCGGGGTCGAGCTGCTCGACCCGGGTCGCGGCGCGCAGCGAGACCATCGCCCGCCGCACCTCCTGGCGCTCGAAGAAGCGGTCACCGCCGCGCACCAGGTAGCCGATGCCGCGCGCGGTGAGGGCCTGCTCGAAGGCCTCGGACTGGCTGTTGGTGCGGAACAGGATCGCGATCTCGGAGGCGGTGCGGCCCTCCCCGATCAGCGCGCCGATCCGGTCGGCGATGCCGTCGGCCTCCGCGGCGTCGTCGGGGAAGGACTCCACCAGCGGCGGCGGGCCGGCGTCCCGCTGGGAGACGAGGGTGAGGCGGCCGGCGCGGGTGCGCCCCTGGGCGCCGTCGAGCACGGTGTTGGCCATGCGCACGATCTCGGGGGTGGAGCGGTAGTTGCGCTCGAGGCGGATGGTGCGGGCGCGCTTGAACTCGCCGCGGAAGTCCAGCAGGTAGGAGGCGCGGGCGCCGGCGAAGGTGTAGATGGTCTGGGCGGCGTCGCCCACCACGCACAGGTCGTCGGAGGTGCCCAGCCACAGCCGCAGCAGGGCGTGCTGCAGGGCGGAGACGTCCTGGTACTCGTCGACCACGAAGTGCTTGTACTGGGAGCGCACCTCGCGGGCGACGTCGCCGCGCTCGGTGAGGAAGCCGACCATGTGCAGCAGCACGTCCTCGAAGTCGATGACGCCCTGCTCCTTCTTCACCTCCTCGTACTGGGTGAGGATGCGCGAGATGGAGCGGGAGTCGAAGCCGGCCACTCCCGGCCGACGGGCCTGCGCGGCCGCGTCGGGATAGGACTCGGGGGTCAGCATCGAGACGCGGGACCACTCGACCTCGGCGACGATGTCGCGCAGCGCCGCCCGGTCCACGCTGAGGTGCAGGCGCGAGCAGGCCTCGCCCACTCCCGCGTATTTGCTCGCGATGATGTCGGGCATCGGACCGCCGACGACGCGGGGCCAGAAGTGGCGCAGCTGGCGCAGCGCGGCGGAGTGGAAGGTGCGGGCCTGCACGGCGGGCACGCCGAGGTCGCGCAGGCGCGAGCGCATCTCGGCGGCGGCCTTCGCGGTGAAGGTGACGGCGAGGACGTGGCGGGGGTTCAGCTGACCGGTGGTGACGCCGTAGGCGATGCGGTGGGTGATCGCGCGGGTCTTGCCGGTGCCGGCGCCGGCGAGCACGCACAGGGGCGTGCCGAAGCTCTCGGCCACCTCGCGCTGCTCGGGGTCGAGCGCGGCGAGGAGGGACTCCGCATCGGCCGGGGCGGCGGAGGCGGGAGCGGCGGGATCTGCGGCGGTCTGGTCGGTCATCGCCGTCCATCCTGCCAGGCACCTGCGACGCTCCGCGGAGCGCTGTGGACGGCGGGTGCCTCACACCTGGCGGGAGGGGTGGCGAACGGAGGCGAGGGCAGGGCCGGGGTCAGACCTCGGCGGAGCGGCCGTACCAGTCGTCGATGAGGGCGCGGCCCATCGAGGCGGGGCCGGGCAGCTCGATCTCCTCGGCCTCGAGCGCGGCGGCGAGCTCCTCGCGCGTGAACCAGCGTGCCTCGGCGATCTCCTCGTCCTGGAGGGTGAGCTCGTCCGCCTCCGGGGCCCAGGCGCGGTAGCCGAGCATGAGCGAGCGCGGGAAGGGCCAGGGCTGGCTGCCCATGTACTGGACCTCCGTCACGCTCACCCCGACCTCCTCGTCGACCTCGCGGGCGACCGCGTTCTCGAGGCTCTCGCCGGGCTCGACGAAGCCGGCCAGCACCGAGTGGAAGCGTCCGCGGAAGTGGGCGTTGCGGGCCAGGAGCAGGCGGTCCCGCCCGTCGCGCACGGCCATGATCACCGCCGGGTCGGTGCGGGGGAACTGCTCGATCCCGTCCTCGCGGCAGCGCAGCACCCAGCCGGCCATCTCGGGCTCGAGCAGCCCGCCGCACAGTGGGCAGTGCCTCATCGAGCGGTGCCAGGCGCCCATGGCGACCGCTGCGGCGGCGAGGTCGGCGTCGTCCTCGGCGAGCAGGTCCGCGACGCGCCGGAGGTCACGCAGATCACGACCGGGATCGTCCAGCTCGGGGCTGGGCTCGGCGATCTCGACGGCGAGCACCCGCAGGCCGTCGCGCCGGCCCAGCAGGACCAGCGGCTGGGTGGTGCCGCCGCGCGGGTCATCGGTCTCCAGGACGGCGCGGAGGATGCCGTCCTCGTCCTCGGCCAGGGCCACGGCCCCTGCGCGGGTGACGAGATAGCGGGCGTCCTCCCCGGGAGCGAGGATCCCCGGGTCGTCGCGCAGCAGCGCGTCGCGGTCGGAGCCGCGAAGGGTGAGCGGGGTGCTGAGATGCGGTCCACGGAGCGTCGGCATGGCCTCGAGCCTACGCGGGAGCGGACGATGGGACGGGTACGGTGGACGCGTGCATCGCAACTCCTTCTCCCTGGCTGCCCTCGCCGCGGCGGCGGTTCCCGGGCTGGTCCCGGTGCGGACCACCCCCATCGCCACTCCGGCCGAGGATCTCGACGTCGCCGGGGTGGTCGCGGAGGACGGCCGTCGCGTGCTGGTCCTCTCCCCCGCGTCCACCGCCGCCGGGATCCGTCTCGAGCGCGATCTGCGGGTCTCCGATGCCCTCATCGGGACACCGCTGCGCCCCGTGGTCCCGCCCGTGCTGGGCTACGTGAAGCTGAGCGAGGGCGGGCGCTGCGCCGTCACCGAGGCGCCCGTCGGCCGTCCGCTGATGCTCGAGGACCTCCAGGGCAGCGAGGAGCTCGCCCGCTCGCTCGGCCAGGTCCTCGCCCGGGTGCACACCGTGCCGCGCTACGCGGCGGAGGCCGCCGGGGTGGAGTCCTTCACCCCCGAGGTGCTCCATGCCCGCCTCCGCGCCCGGATCGACACGCTCCACGCCGCCGGACATCTGCCGGCGGCGGTCGCGCAGCGGTGGGACGCGCTGCTGGCCGATCAGGAGCTGTGGGACTTCACGCCGCAGTTCATCCACGGCGATCTCTCCGAGGAGAGCCTGTTCCTCTCGGGCCGGCGTCTGAGCGCGGTGCGGGACTGGTCCTCCTCCCTCGTCGGCGATCCCGCCGCGGATCTCGCCTGGCTGATCTCCTCGCTGGACCCCGAGCGGTTCGACGAGCTGTACTCCGCCTACCGCGAGGAGCTGCCCACCTCGAGCCACCCGCGCCTGATGGAGCGCGCGCAGGCCCTCGGCGAGTTCGCGGTCGCCGAATGGCTCGAGCACGGCCTGGAGGTCGAGGACGAGGAGATCATCGCCGACGCGAAAGGCATGATCGCGGACCTCGACGCGGACCTCGCGCAGATCGCCCGGGACGAGGCCGAGCGCGCCTACGAGGCGATGAACTCCCGCGAGGACGACGCCCCGGCCGAGGAGGCACGGCCCGCCGAGGACGTGCCGCCGGCCGAGGACGCCCGGACCGACCGCGCCTGAGCGGCGCCGTCCCCGCCCGCACGGCTCCGGTCCGCCCCGCCTCGCTCACTCCCCCGCGAGCATCTCCGCGATCCTCTCCCGGGAGGGATGGTCGGTGACCTCGTGGGTGATCCCGTCGGCCACGAAGTGGAAGGCCGTGCGGATGTTCGCGAGTGCCAGCCCGGTCCGCTCGTGCCAGGCCAGGCGGTAGAGCGAGAGCTGCAGGGAGCGCTCGCGCAGCTGGGCGGGGCGGGGCATGCGGCCCGTCTTCCAGTCCACGATGATCACGCCGCCGCTGCCGTCGGAGCCGGCCGTGCCGTCGCCACCCTCGGGGTCGGCGAAGACCGCGTCGATCACGCCGCGCACCCCGATCCCCCCGATCCGGGTGGTGACCGGATGCTCGACCGCGATCGGCGTGCGGCCGGCCCAGTCGGAGGCCTCGAAGGCCTCGCGCAGCGCACGGGCGTCGGCGAGGGCGCCGTCCTCGTCGGGGTCCTCGAGATCGGCGAGGTCCTCGAGGTCCAGCAGGGTCGCGCTCTCGAACCGTGTCTCGAGCCAGGCGTGGAAGGCGGTGCCGCGCACGGCGGCCGGTGAGGGGCGGCGCGGCAGGGGGCGCAGCAGCTCGATCGCGGCGGCCTGCGGGTCGCGGGCCTGCGCCACCACCTGGGAGGCCGACAGTCGCGGCGGGGAGTGGACGACGGGCGCGGCGGCGTGCTGGGCGAGGTCGGCGAGCGTGCGACGCACGAGCTCCTCGAGCTCCGGATCGGCCAGCGCCGGCGCCTCGACCTCGTCGGCCGATGCGGGAGCGGCGGGGTCCGCAGCGGGCTGCTCCTGCGCGACCTCGTCGAGGCGTGCGGCGGCGCGGGCCCGTGCCTGCTCGGCCTCGCCCGGGGCGGGCGGCCAGCTGGCGGTGGGCCGCTCGGACTCCAGCGGGTTCTCCTCGGGGATCTCCTGCGCGGAGCGGAACGCCTCGGGCACCAGCGGCGCCGCCTCGGAGAGATAGCGGGAGCGGGGGCGCGGGGTGCGCACCCCCTCGCGCCAGGCGGCGGAGGTCAGCAGCAGGCGACGCCGGGCGCGGGTGACGGCGACGTACATCAGGCGGCGGTCCTCGGCGAGCGCCTCCTCGCCCTGCGCGAAGCGGTGCTCCTGGATGATCCCCTCGGCGTCGACCTGCGTGTCGGCCTCGGCCCAGGCGAGCTCGGGGAGGGTGTCGGCGTCGCCGCGCAGGGCCGTGGGCACGGAGGCGCCGGCGAGCTTGCCGAGCCAGCCGTCGCCGGGCACGCGCACCCGCCCGGTCTCGTCCGCCTTCGCGCGGCGCAGGTCGTAGGAGGGGACGGAGCCCTCGGTGAGCCCTGCGACGGCGACCAGGTCCCACTCCAGGCCCTTCGCCGAGTGCATCGTCACGATGGTCACGGCGGCGGGGTCGTGGGCCTGCTCGGGGGCGGCGGTGACCGAGAGCCCCGCCTCCTCGTCCTCGCTGATCTCGAGCAGGTCGAGATAGGCGCCGAGGCCTCCGCGGCGGGCGGTGCGCTCGAAGGAGGCGGCGTGGTCGCGGAAGGCCTCGAGGTCGGCGAGCGCGCCGGTTCCCGGGGTGGTCTCGAGCAGGGCGAGATCCACCTCGAGCATCCGCACCGCGGCGGTGACGAGGTCCGGCAGGGGCAGCGGGAGCAGGCGCCGCATCTCGCGCAGCATCCGCTGGAGGTGCCGCAGGCGCTCGCGGCCGACGGGCGTGAGGGCGCGCCCGGCGGGGTCGGTCCAGTCCTCGGGCGGCAGGTCGTCGACCGCGTCGACGAGCGTGACCTCCTCGGCCTCGTCGCGAGCTCCGGGGGCCGCGTCCGCCCCGCCGTCGGCGCGACGGCGCGAGCCCATGCGGTCCTTCCAGCGGCCGAGGACGGCGAGGTCGCGGGCACCGAGCCGGATCCGCGGCCCGGTGAGCAGGCGCATCAGGGCATCCCCCCGGCCGGGGTCGTGGGCGCATTCGAGCAGGGCGCGGACGTCGGCGACCTCGGGGCGGTGCAGGAGCCCGCCGAGCCCCACCACTGCGACGGGCAGGCCCCGCTCCTCGAGACCGGCGACGAGCGCGGGGATCTGTCGGCGGGCGCGCACGAGCACGGCGGCGGAGGCGGGCGGGGCGTCGGCGCCCCGGGCGTCTGCGTCCCCGTCCTCGGCCCGACGGGCGAGGATCCAGTCGGCGATCGCTCTCGCCTCGGCCCCCTCGTCGGCCGCCTCGAGGATCTCGCAGGCCCCCTCCCCCGCCCCCGGGCGGGGGTGCAGCTCGGGGATCTCGATGCCGGCGCCCGCGGCGCGCAGCGGGCCGGCGATGCGGTTGGCGACGGCGAGGACGGCCTCGTCGTTGCGCCAGGAGGTGGACAGGGTGCGCTGCAGGACGGGCTGCGCCTCGGTGGCGAAGGCGCCCGCGAAGCCGGCGAGGGAGGCGGCCGACGCGCCGCGCCACCCGTAGATCGCCTGCTGCGGGTCGCCGACGGCGCAGGCGGCATGGCCCGGGCCGAAGAGGTCGGTGAGCATGCGCAGCTGGGCGACGGAGGTGTCCTGGAACTCGTCCAGCAGCACCACGCGGTGCATGCGCCTGGCGAGGGTCGCGGCGGCCGGGACCTCCGCGGCGATGCGGGCGGCGAGGGAGACCTGGTCCGAGAAGTCCAGCGCCGAGTCGGCGGTGCGGATCTCCGCGAAGCGGCGCAGCAGCGGGATGAGCGCGAGGCGCTGCTCGAGCTGGTCGATGACCTTCGCGACGTCCTTCGGGGTGGTGCGGCGCCTGCCCTCGACCTGCAGCGGGATCTGGGCGAGGTGGTCGCGGATCTCGCACAGGTGGGCCTCGAGCTGCTCGGGGGTGACGAGGTGGTCGGCGAGGGAGGAGCTCAGCGAGAGCAGGGCGGCGGTGAGCGTGGCCGGGGACGCCTCGAGGTCCAGGGAGTCGTCCCAGCCCTCGACGATCTCGTGGGCGAGCTGCCAGGAGGCGGAGGCGGACATCATCGTCAGCTCGGGGTCGATGCCGACGGCGAGGGCGTGCTCGCGCACGAGGTCGAGGGCGAAGCCGTTGTAGGTGTGGACCAGGGGGCGCTGGCCGACGAGCTCGTCGCCGCCGCGCTCGAGGCCGGGCGGGAGCTCCTCGCCGGCGCCGCGCAGGGCCGAGGCGAGGGTCGCCAGGCGCGCCCCGATCCGCTCGCCGAGCTCGTGGGCGGCCTTGCGGGTGAAGGTCAGGCCCAGCACCTGGCGCGGCTCGACGATCCCGTTGGCGATCAGCCACACCACGCGGGAGGCCATGGTCTCGGTCTTGCCGGAGCCGGCCCCGGCGACCACGAGCATCGGCGCGAGCGGCGCCTCGATCACGGCGGTCTGCTCGGTGGTCGGCGGAGGCTGCTCGAGCAGGGCCGCGAGCTGGGCGGCGGAGTACCGGGCCACGGGGACGGGAGCGGGAGTCACAGCTGCTCTCCTTCGGGCTGGAGCGGGCAGCTCGCACGCACCGCGCAGTGGTCGCAGTGCGCGTTGCGGCGGGCGGTGACGTGCTGCCCGGAGACCTCCCGGGCCACGTCGCGGACGAGTTCGTCGAACCACTGCGGATGCTCGGCGCGGGTCAGCGCGGTCTGGGTGCGCACCGCCGCCTTCTTCGCGCCGGTGCCGACGTAGACGAGCTGCGCGCCGTTCAGCCGTTCGGGTGCGTCCTCGCCGAGCTGCTCGGTCAGCGCCCCCTCGCGCACGGCGGCCTGGTAGGCGGCCAGCTGCAGGTCCTCCTCCGCCTTCGCGGCGGACTTCGCGCTGCGGCCGGTCTTGAGGTCCACGACGCGCAGTCCGGTCGCATCGCCCTCGATCCGGTCGATGCTGCCGCGCAGGTGCACCCGGTCGAGCCTCACCTCGAAGGGCGCCTCGACGGCGAGGGGCTCGCCCGCGGTGCGCAGGTGCTCGGTGAGCAGCTGGGCGGCGTCCTCGGCGTGGCGCACCCGTCGACGTCCGGACCACGTCTCGGTGCCGGGCATGCCGCGCAGGAGGGAGTGCAGCTCGTCCAGGAGGTCCACCTCGCCGCGGGGGTGGATCTGGGCGAGGTGGTGGATCGCGGTGCCGAGCAGCTGGGCGGGGCCTCCCGCGCGGGTGCCGCCGGCGCGCTCCATGAGCCAGGACTGGGGGCAGTCCACCGCCCGCTCGAGCGCGGAGGGCGAGAGGCTGATCGGGTCGTCCGGGCCGTGCAGCGGGGCGGTCGAGCTGGGCTCTTGGTGGTACCAGTCGGCGGGGTCGGTGCCGGGGGCGCCGGCGCGGCCCAGGGCCTCCAGGGCGAGGGCGGCGTCCCGGGAGCGGAGGGGGTCCTCCTCCCGCAGGCGTCGGCGCAGCGCGGCGACGAGCCGGCGCGCGTCGGGCGCGGGTCCCGGGTCGCGGCGCAGCGTCTCCGGGTCGATCCACGGGTCGCCGGCGGCGTCGGCGAGCACGTCGAAGAGGGCCGAGGGCTCCTCCTGCTCGCCCTCGATCGCGGTGAGCAGCACGCGGCGGCGGGCGCGGGCGAGCGCGCTGACGGCCAGGCGCAGCTCGTCGGCGAGGACCTGCTCGCGCTGGAGGGCGCGCAGCGCCTCGGCACCGGGAGCGGTCCCGGCGCCGCGCGGGCCGGCGAGCAGCGGCAGGTCCGCGGCGCCGAAGAGGGTCGAGCGCAGGCGGAGGTCCGGCCAGGCCCCCTCCTGGAGGCGGGCGAGGACCACCGTGTCGCGGTGCTCTCCGGCGAGCTGGGCGGGGGTGAGCACGTCGATCCTGCCCCGTGCGGCGGCGGCCGGGGCGAGGGTGTCCTCGACGACGGCCTGGGCGCGGATCTGCTCGACGAGGTCGAGCGCCCCGGCGCCGGGGCGACGCTCGGTGAGTCGCTCGGCGGCGGCGAACAGCTCCAGCAGGGCGTCCAGGCGGGAGGCGGCCAGGCGGGCGCGGGCCCCGTCCACGTCCCCGGAGTCCCCGAGGGCCGCCCGGCGCCAGCCGCCGGCGAGGCGGGACGCGTCCCAGGCGTGCCAGAGCACCTGCTCGGCGCCCTCCTCACGGTGCTCCCGCACGGCGCGGACCATGTCCCTCAGGCGATGCACGGGGGCGGCGGCGCGGTCGCGGGCATCCGCCGCGGGAAGACCCGGCACCTCTTCGTCGACGAGAGCCCGGGCGAGCAGCTCCTCGCTCGTCACGGGCGGGGCGGCCGGGTCCGCGGCGCCTCCTGCCGCGTCCCGTGCCGCTGCGGCCGTCGACCCGGCGTCGTCCTCCTCGGCCGTCCGCGCCTGCTCCGCGCGGTGCGCGGCGAGGAGCAGGCGGCGGATGCGGCGCAGTCGCAGGCCGTCGGCGTCGCCGAAGGGGCCGCGCAGCAGGTCGGTGGCGGTGCGGGGGTCCAGCGCCGCCCCGGCGGGCGCGAGCCCGAGCTCGAGGATCGTCAGCAGGTCCGCGACCACGGCGACCTCGCGCAGCGGCTGGGGGCGGCGCGGGATGCGCACGGGCAGCCCGGTGCGGGAGAGACGGTCGGCGACGTCGGCGACGGCCGCGCCGGAGCGGCACACCACCGCCATGTCGTCGTACTCGACCCTCTCGCGATGGTGCAGATCCCGCAGGGCCGAGCCGATCAGCCGCGCCTCGTCCAGGGGGTCCACGGCGCGCAGCGCCACGATCCCGCCCGTGCGCTCGCTGCGCGGCCGACGGGAGGCGGCGGGGGCGCCGGCGAGCGGGAGCCGTCCCCGCAGCGCGTCGACCGCGCCGGTGAGCGGCTCCGCGGCGCCGTGGGCGCCGTCGAGGACGATCTCCAGGGGCGCGCCCGGCAGGAGGTCCCGCAGTCGGGCGGCGGCGTCGGGCAGGGCGCCGCGGAAGGTGTCGACCGCGGCGTCGGGGCAGCTGGTGACGAGCACGCGGGCGCCGGAGCCGGCGAGGGCGGCGACCAGCTCGATACCGGCGGCGGTGAGGTCCTGCGCGTCGTCGACGACGACCGCGCCGACGGGGGCGGCGGCGCCCGGGACCCCCAGGAGCGTGGCGGCGCGGCGCACGAGCGCTCCGGAGTCCAGGCGGGGGCCGGCGTCGAGGGCGGCGGAGGCCTCGAGGTCCAGCACCCCGAGGTAGTCGCGCAGCAGAGCGGCGGCGTCGCGCCAGGCGGGCCGGTCGTGCTCGCGGCCGAGCGCCTCGAGCGCGGCGGGGCCGAGTCCCAGCTCTCCGGCGCGCGTGATGAGGTCGCGCAGCTCGGTGCGGAAGCCGGGCAGGGTGCGGGCGGCGGCGTCGACCGCGAGGTGCCAGGTGCTGCGCTCGGCGATCAGCTCCGCGAGCAGGGCGTCCTGCTCGGCGCCCGTGACGAGGGTCGGCTCCCCGAGCCCGCGGCGCAGCGCATCGGCGCGCGCGATCGCATGGGCGAGGGCGGGTGGGGTCATGGCGCGCGCCCCGCCGCGGCCGCGGACGGCCAGGGCGTCCCGCAGCCGTCCGGCGGCCAGGCGCCTGGGGGCGATCAGCAGCGCCTCCTCCCCCGCCGCGTCGGCGGCGGCGAGGGCGAGGGCGGTGCGGCCGCTGCCGGGGCCGCCGTGGACGAGCACGTGCTGGCCCGCGTCGAAGGCCGCCAGGGCGCGGCGCTGGCCCGGATCGAGTCGGTCCGCGGGCAGCAGGGAGGGCAGCGAGTCGAGGTCGGGTCCGAGCAGGCGGATGCCCTCTCCCGTGATCGTGCCGGTGCGTCGCATGGGACCATTGCACCTCATGGGGGTGACGTTCCGGGCGCGCCGGACGGGGCCCCGACGGCGGTAGAGTGTCATGGATCACCCCGCCCCTGATGTGCGATCCGGAGGCCCCTGTCATGACGTCACCCGCCCCCTCCCGGATGCCCCGCGAGCAACGACGCTCCCAGCTGCTGCGCCTCGCCACCGAGGTCTTCACCGAGAAGGGCTACCAGGCCACGTCGATGGACGACATCGCCTCGGCGGCCGGCGTGACCAAACCCGTTCTCTACCAGCACTTCCGCTCCAAGGAGAGCCTCTACGTCGAGGTGCTGGACGTGATCGGCGAGGGCCTGCTCGCCGAGGTCCGGGCGATGGCGAGCCAGGCGGGCGGCCCCGCGGACCGCGTGCGGGTGGGCCTGCAGCGCTTCTACGAGTACGTCGCGCTGAAGAACTCGCTGCGCCTGTTCACCGGCCACGAGCGGGTCTCCGCGGAGGTCCAGCAGCGGGTCGAGGAGGTGCTCGACGCGATGTCGATCGAGCTGGCAGGGGTGCTGACCTCGTACCGGGAGCTCAGCGAGGGCGAGTCCCGCGCCCTGGGCCGGGCCCTGATCACCCTCGCCCAGACCACCGCGCAGCTCCTGCACGACGCCGCCGACGAGGAGGAGCGGGAGGTGGTCCTGTCCACGATGACCACCGCGGTGGTGGACGGGCTGATGGGCTTCACGCCCGTCGACGCCTCCTCGGCGCGGCCGAGCGCCGCGCAGGGCTGAGCACGGTCCGTTCCGCCTGCGGCGGACGCGCTCCGGCGGGACCGGGACGGGGACGTAGACTCGCCCGTGAACAGCACACCCGTCTCCGCAGTGCGCGGAGGGAAGGTCAGGTCATGGAGATCCGCATCGGCATCCAGCACTCCCCCCGCGAGCTCGTGATCGAGTCCGACGAGAACGCCGACGCGGTGCTCGAGCGGCTCGCCGCCGCCGTCGCCGACGGCACCCCCGTCACCCTGGTCGACGACAAGGGCCGCAAGGTCCTGGTCCCCGGCGCGAAGCTCGCCTTCGCCGAGGTCTCCACCGAGGAGCCCCGCCGCGTCGGCTTCCTCGGCTGAGGATGTGACGACCCCCGAGGAGCTGACAGAGGACGCTGGGCCGACGGACGACGCCGGAGCGTCGGACGCTCCGGACCGCGCCCGTCGTCGGCGCCGTCGCCGCGCCCGCGTGCTGCAGGTCGCCACCACCGCGCTGGTGGCCGTGCTCGGCATGGTCGTGGGCCTGCTGCTCGTGCCCGACTCGAAGGTCGAGGTGGGGCCGCTGACCGCCTCGGTGCACCTGCGCCCCTCCTTCTCCTCGGACACCGTGCTCCTGCTGCCGCCGGTCGGCGAGGTCTCCTTCGACACCCACACCGCGCCGGTGCGGATCGAGGCACGGGTCAAGGGCGTCGACGTCGAGAAGGCCGAGGCCCTCTTCTACTCCGACACCGGCTTCACCGAGCTGCAGAGCAGCGCGCCGGAGGCGATCACCTCCGCCGCCGCGCGCAACGCCGCGCTGAACGCCCTGTTCGCGGCCGGCGGCGCGGGTCTGGCCGTGGGGATCACCTTCCGCCGCGTGCGTCGGGCGCTGATCGCCGGCGGCGGCGCGGTCGCGCTGGTGGGCGCCTCCGTCGGCACGGCCGCGGCCACGTTCTCCCCCGACTCCCTCACCCAGCCGCGCTTCGACGGGCTGCTCTCCCAGGCCGCGTACATCGCGGACCTCGGGGAGGCGACGGCCCAGGACTACGCGAGCTACCGCGACACCCTCGCCGAGTTCGTGGGACAGGTCTCCGCGCTCTACATCGCGGCCGACAGCCTCCCGGTGGGCCTGGACCAGGACAACCTCGTCACGGTCCTGCACGTCTCGGACATCCACGACAACCCGCAGGCCTACGACGTCATCGAGCAGCTGCACACGCAGTTCGCGATCGACGCCGTCATCGACACCGGCGACATCGTCTCCTGGGGCACCCCGGTCGAGAACGAGCTGCTGCACCGGATCGGCACGCTTGAGGTCCCCTACGTCTACATCAGCGGCAACCACGACGGCGCCAAGGCGTCGGCGACCATCGAAACGCAGCCGAACGCCACCGTCGTCGACAACGAGGTGGTCGAGGTCGCCGGGCTCACGATCGCCGGGATCGGCGATCCCCGCTTCGCGGCCGACGACGACTCCGACGCCGGCGGCTGGCAGGAGGGCAAGGACGCGGTCGCCGCGAGCGGCTTCCAGCTCGGGGAGACGATCCAGGCGCACGACGAGGCCCATCCCGAGGACCCGGTGGACCTGGCCCTGATCCACGACCCCACCCAGCCCGACGGCCTGCTGGGGCGCGCCCCGCTCGTGCTCTCCGGCCACATGCACACCTCGAAGGTCGAGCTTGACCGGGAGGGATCGGGCACGGACTGGCTCACGGTCGGCTCGACCGGTGGTGCGCTGGCCTCCGGCGGCGTCGCCCCGGTGCTGCAGGGCGAGGACCCGCTGGACCTCACCGCCCGGATGCTCTACTTCGACCGGGAGACCGGGCGTCTCGTCGCCTACGACGACATCACGATGGGCGGCCTGGGCCTGGTCTCCGTGTCGATCCACCGCTCCCAGATGCCGGACGAGGAGCCCGCGCTCGAGGTGCCCGAGGGCGCCGAGACCCCGGAGGGCACCCTCCCGCCGGGCCAGGAGGTCTCCCCCGGCGAGGGCCTGCCCGACGAGGAGCGCGTGACCCCGACCGATCCCGTCAGCCCCCTGCCGGACGCGAGCGACGGCGGCGAGGGGTAGGCCGCAGTTCCTCACGGCGCGGAGCCCCCGGGGGCTACCATGGCCGTGCACATCCATGACCAGAGAGTTGAACGGTGCCTGAAACCATCCCGCACACCGATGAGGCCGCGTCGGCCTCCCCCGCCGTCGAGCAGAGCTCCGGCACCCCCGACCCGCAGCAGACCTTCGCCGACTTCGACGTCCGCGCCGACATCGTCGAGGCCCTCGCCGCCAAGGGCATCACCACGCCCTTCCCGATCCAGGCGCTGACCCTCCCGGTCGCGCTCCGCGGCCGCGACATCATCGGCCAGGCCAAGACCGGCACGGGCAAGACCCTCGGCTTCGGCATCCCGCTGCTGCAGAGCTCCGTCGCCCCCGGCGAGCCGAACCCCGAGAACCGCCCGATCGGCAAGCCCCAGGCGCTCGTCGTGCTCCCCACCCGCGAGCTCGCGGTGCAGGTGGCGCACGATCTCGAGACCGCCTCGGCCAAGCGCCCGATCCGCATCCTCACCGTCTACGGCGGCCGCGCCTACGAGCCGCAGATCGAGGCGCTCGAGAAGGGCATCGAGGTCGTCGTCGGCACCCCGGGCCGCCTCATCGACCTCATGCGCCAGAAGCACCTCGACCTCTCCCAGGTGCGCACCGCGGTGCTCGACGAGGCCGACGAGATGCTCGACCTCGGCTTCCTCGAGGACATCGAGAAGCTGCTGCAGGCCGTGCCCTCGCACCGCCAGACGATGCTGTTCTCCGCGACGATGCCCGGCCCGATCATGGCCCTCGCACGGCGCTTCATGAAGCAGCCCACCCACATCCGCGCCCACGACCCGGGCGACGAGTCCCGCACCAAGGCGGACATCAAGCAGGTCGTCTACCGCGCCCACCAGCTCGACAAGATCGAGGTGATGGCGCGCGTGCTGCAGGCCCGCGGCCGCGGCCTGACGATCATCTTCATGCGCACCAAGCGCCAGGCGGACCGGGTGGCCGGCGATCTCGCCGATCGCGGCTTCGCCGCCGCTCCCCTGCACGGCGACCTCGGGCAGGGCGCCCGCGAGCAGGCCCTGCGCGCCTTCCGCAACGGGAAGATCGACGTGCTGGTCGCGACCGACGTCGCCGCCCGCGGCATCGACGTCACCGACGTCACCCACGTCGTGAACTGGAACTGCCCCGACGACGACAAGACCTACCTCCACCGCACCGGCCGCACCGGCCGCGCGGGCAAGAAGGGCACCGCGATCACCTTCGTGGACTGGGAGGACCTCGCGCGCTGGGCCCTGATCGCCCGGCAGCTGGGGCTCGAGTCGACCGAGGCCGTGGAGACCTACTCGACCTCCGACCACCTGTTCACCGACCTCGACATCCCCGCCGAGGCCAAGGGCACCCTCCCCAAGGACAAGCGCACCCGCCAGGGCCTGGACGCGGAGGAGATCGAGGACCTCGGCGGTCCCGACTCCGGCGCCCGAGCGCCCCGCGAGGGCGGTCGAGGAGGCCGTGACGGCGGCCGCGGCGGCCGTGACGGCGGACGCGGCGAGGGCCGCTCCCGGGGCGCGCGCCGCGACCGGGACGAGGAGCCCCGCGGCGAGCGTGCCGGCTCCGGCGAGGACTCCCCCGCGCGGGGCGAGGCCGGCGGCGAGGCGGGCGATCGCCCGCGCCGCAAGCGCTCCCGCACCCGCACGCGCCGCGTGAACGGCGAGGTCATCGCCGGCGAGGGCGAGAGCTCCGGGACGCAGTCCAGCGGTCCCGAGCGCTCGGGCGGCTCCTCCGAGTCCGGCGGCGGCTCCTCGAACCGCCGGCGTCGCTCGCGCGGCGGCCGCGGACGCAGCCGCAGCGGCTCCTCGAACGGCGAGGGCGCGAACGGCGGCGGCTCCGAGAGCTGACCCCTGCCAGGCCGACGGGCCCCGACGCGATCGCGTCGGGGCCCGTCGGCGTCCCGGGCTCAGGGACGCAGCACGCGGGTCCCGCTCGTGGCGCGGCGCTCGATCTCCGCGAGCACCTCGGGGGCGGTGAGGTTCTCGGCCAGCAGGTTCGGCTTGCCGCTGCCGTGGAAGTCGCTGCCGCCAGTGACCAGCAGGTCGTGCCGCTCGGCGAAGCGCAGCAGCCGCTCGCGCTCCGCCTGCTCGTGCTCGCGGTGGTGCACCTCCACGCCGTCCAGCCCCGCCTCGACCAGCTCCTCGAGCAGCTCCACAGGCAGGTCGTCGTCGCGGGTGACCGAGCCGGGGTGCGCGATCACGGAGACCCCGCCGGCCTCCCGGATCGCGGCGACCGCCGCGAGCGGCGAGGGGGCGTAGTAGGGCACGTAGTACGGGCCGGAGCCGCGCAGGATCTCCTCGAAGGCCGCCGAGCGGTCCGGCACCACCCCCGTCGCGACGAGGGCGTCGGCGATGTGGGGGCGGCCGATCACGGTCTCCTCCCCCGCGACCTGGTCGAGCACGTCCTCCCAGGTGACCGGGTGGTCACGGCCGATCAGCTCGACCATGCGGCGGGCCCGCTCGATGCGGGAGGAGCGCGCCTCCGCCATCTCCGCGGACAGCGCCGTGCCCTCCGAGGAGTCCACCAGCAGGGCCAGCAGGTGCACGCTGCGGTGCCCGTGCTCGGAGGAGACCTCGATGCCCGGCACCGCGGCGACGCCGCTGGAGGCCACGGCGGCGGGCAGCTGCGGCCAGCCCTCGACCGTGTCGTGATCGGTCAGGGCCAGCACGTCCAGGCCCACCTCCTGCGCCTGCGCGAACAGCTCCGGCACGGACGTGGTCCCGTCCGAGCAGGTGCTGTGCGCATGGAGGTCGATGCGCTGCCTCGCGCCGGAGTAGGACCGCTCACTCATGGGCCCAGGGTAGTCCGGGCCGTGAGAACATCGTGGGGTGAGCACCGAGAACACCGACACCAGCACCGACGGCACCACCCGCGGAGAGCGTCTGGAGGACCTCGCCTCCCGGGGGGACTCCCGGTCGCAGCGGCCCTCCAGCGCCGCCTTCCGCGAGTTCATCTCCTCGGGCTGGGACGAGACGGTGCCCGATGCCGAGCGGCGCGAGTCCGCGGACTACACGCCGGAGCGCCGCGACGCCCTGGTGCGCCGTCTTCCCGGCACGCGCCTGGTGCTGCCCGCCGGGGTGCTGAAGGTGCGCGCGAACGACACCGACTACCCCTTCCGCCCCGACTCCGCCTTCGCGTACTACTCGGGGCTGGGCACCGACGAGGAGCCCGACAGCGTGCTGGTCGTCGAGCCCTCCGCGGAGGATCCGACCGTGTCGGTGGCGACCTACTTCTTCCGGCCCCGTGCCGGCTTCGACACCGCCGAGTTCTACGCCGACTCCCGCTACGGCGAGATGTGGGTGGGGCGCCGCCCCACCGTGGCCGAGGCCGCGCAGCGGATCGGCATCGAGGTGCGCCACATCGACGAGCTGCGCGACCATCTCGCCAAGGACGTCGGCGCCCAGCTGTCCCTGACCGTCATGCCCGAGGTCGATGCATCGATCGAGGCGATGGTCCAGGAGATCCGCGCGCAGAACGGCCTGCCCGGCGGGGACGAGGCCGCCGCCGAGAGCGCCGCCCTCAAGGAGGCCGCGAGCGAGGCCCGCCTGGTCAAGGACGACTACGAGGTGCGCCAGATGCGCCTCGCGGTCGAGGCGACCCTGCGCGGCTTCGAGGACGTCATCCGCAACCTCCCCGCCGCCGTCGGCCACCCCCGCGGCGAGCGCGTGATCGAGGGCGTCTTCGCCGCGACCGCCCGCGCCGACGGCAACGGCGTCGGCTACGACACGATCGCCGCGGCCGGCGACCACGCCTGCACCCTGCACTGGACCCGCAACGACGGCTCCGTGCGCGGGGACGAGCTGGTGCTGGTGGACGCGGGCGTGGAGATCGACTCGCTGTACACCGCGGACGTCACCCGCACGCTCCCCGTCTCCGGCACCTTCTCCCCCGTCCAGCGGAAGGTGTACGAGGCGGTGCTCGAGGCCGCCGACGCCGCCTTCGCCGTCGCCCGCCCGGGCCTGGCGTTCCGCGACCTGCACACCGCCGCGATGAAGGTGCTCGCCGCGCGTCTGGAGGAGTGGGGCCTGCTGCCCGGCACCGCCGCGGAGTCCCTCGCCCCCGAGGGCCAGTGGCACCGGCGCTGGATGCCGCACGGCACCAGCCACCACCTCGGCCTGGACGTGCACGACTGCGCCCAGGCTCGCCGCGAGATGTACCTCGACGCGGAGCTCGTCCCTGGCATGGTGTTCACGATCGAGCCGGGCCTGTACTTCAAGGAGAACGACCTGCTGGTCCCCGAGGAGCTGCGCGGGATCGGGGTGCGCATCGAGGACGACGTCCTCGTGACCGAGACCGGGGTCGAGAACCTCTCCGCCGCAGCGCCCCGACGTGCCGAGGACGTCGAGGCCTGGATCGCCGGGCTGCGGGCGTGAGCACCGCCGCACAGGCGCGCTTCTACGCCGCGAGGCTCGTCGGCACCTCCGTCTTCGACCCGATCGGGGACTCGGTGGCGACGGTCCGCGACGTGGTCGTGGTGCCGCAGACCCGCACGAGCGCCCGCGCCGTCGGCTTCGTGGTCGAGGTCGCGGCGAAGCGGCGCGTGTTCCTGCCGATCACGCGCGTCACCTCGATCTCCCCCGGCCAGGTGATCTCCACCGGGGTGCTGAACGTGCGCCGCTTCGAGAAGCGCACCGGCGAGCTGCTCGTGCTCGGCGACCTGCTGGACCGCGTGGTCACCTTCGTCGACGGCTCCGGCGAGGCGACCGTGCTGGACATCGCGCTGGACCAGGACCGCCACCGTGACTGGACGGTCTCGCGCCTGCACGTGCGGCGCCGTCGGCCCGGCGGTTCGCTCGGCCGGCTCGTCTCGCGCGGGCAGAGCCTGACCGTGGAGCTGTCCGACGTGACCGGTCTCTACGGCTCCCAGGCCGAGCAGTCCGCGCACCTGCTCGCCGCCTCCTACCAGGACCTGAACCCGGCCGACCTCGCCGAGATCATCCAGGAGCTGGAGACCAAGCGACGGATCGAGCTGGCCGGGGAGCTTGCCGACGAGCGTCTCGCCGACGTGCTCGAGGAGCTGCCCGAGGACATCCGGGTCGAGGTCGTCACCGGGCTGGACGCCAAGCGCGCCGCCGACGTGCTGGACGCGATGGACCCCGACGACGCCGCGGACCTCGTCCAGGAGCTGCCCGAGACGGTGGCCAGCGAGCTGCTGGACCTCATGGAGCCCGAGGAGGCCGAGGACGTCCGTCGCCTCATGGCCTACGACGAGTACACCGCGGGCGGCATGATGACCACCGAGCCGCTGATCGTCTCCCCCGAGACGCCGGTCGCGCACTGCCTGGCGATGATCAGCCGCGAGGCGATCCACGCGGCGCTGGCCTCGACCGTGCACGTGTGCCGCTCCCCGCTGGAGACCCCGACCGGGCGCCTGCTGGGCATCGTCCACTTCCAGCAGCTGCTGCGGGAGCGGCCCGACCGGCCCGTCGGCGAGATCATCGACCCCGACCGGGTGGAGGTCTCCCCGAAGGTGCCGCTGTCGACGGTGACCCGCGAGATGGCGACCTACAACCTCGTCTCGATCCCCGTGGTCGACGAGGACGGACGCCTGCTGGGCGCGGTCACGGTCGACGACGTGCTCGACCACGTCCTGCCCGACGACTGGCGCGAGCAGGACGAGCCCGCCCCCACCACGGGTCAGATCGACCTCTCCGAGATCGCGCGGGCCACCGCCCGGGACACGGACGAGGAGGGCTGAGGATGGCGGAGCAGAAGTTCGACCCGCTGGACGATCCGGCGCCCCGTCGCCGTGGCCGGCTGCGCAACCCGCTGCGCGGCGACGCCTTCGGGCGCGGGGCCGAGGCCTTCGCGCGCATGATGGGCACCCCGGCCTTCCTGGTGGGGATGACCCTGTTCTGCGCCGTGTGGCTGACCTGGAACTCCCTGGCCCCGGAGTCCGCGCAGTTCGACCCGCGCGCGCTGAACTTCACCCTGCTCACGCTGATCCTCTCGCTGCAGGCCTCCTACGCCGCTCCCCTGCTGCTGCTCGCGCAGAACCGGCAGGACGACCGCGACCGCGTCCAGGCGGAGCAGGACCGCCAGTCCAACGAGCGCAACCACGCCACCACCGACTTCATCACCCGGGAGATCGCCTCTCTGCGCCTGGCGCTGAACGACGTCGCCACGCGCGACTTCGTGCGCGGCGAGCTGCGGGACCTGCTCGAGGAGCTCGAGGAGCCCCGCGAGCAGGCCGGCCGCGAGGACTCCGGGGACCAGGACAAGCACCTCCGCGCGATCCTTCGCGAGGAGGTCGAGGCGGCGCTCGATCGCCGCGCAGGGAAGGAGCAGGACCCGCAGTGACCACCCCCGATCCGTCGGCCGCGACGGACCCGCGCATCGACCGCATCCACGAGGCCCTCAGCGGGGTCATCGACCCCGAGATCCACCGCCCCATCACCGAGCTCGGCATGGTCGGCTCGGTGGACGTGGACGAGGACGGCACCGCCCGCGTCCACGTGCTCGTCACGATCGAGGGCTGTCCCATGCGGGACCGGATCGAGCGCGACACCGCCGAGGCGACCGCGACCGTGCCGGGACTGTCCCGCGTGGAGGTGACGACCTCCGCGATGACCGAGGAGCAGCGGCGCGAGCTCACCTCGCGTCTGCGCCAGGGGCGCCGGCAGATCCCCTTCAACCAGCCCGGCTCCCTCACCCGCATCTTCGCGGTCTCCTCCGGCAAGGGCGGGGTGGGCAAGTCGACCGTCACCGCGAACCTCGCCGCCGCGATGGCGGCCGACGGTCTGCGCGTCGGCGTGATCGACGCGGACATCCACGGCTTCTCGATGCCCGGCATGTTCGGCATCACCGATCAGCCGACGAAGGTCTCCGACCTGCTGATGCCGCCGGTCGGCCACGGCGTGGCCGTGATGAGCATCGGCATGTTCGTGCCCGAGGGCCAGGCGGTGGTGTGGCGCGGCCCGAAGATGCACCGTGCGATCGAGCAGTTCGCCTCCGACGTGTTCTGGGGCGATCTGGACGTGCTGCTGCTGGACCTCCCGCCCGGCACCGGGGACGTCGCGATCTCGGTCGCCCAGCTGCTGCCGGGCGCGAAGATGGTCGTGGTGACCACGCCGCAGCAGTCCGCGGCCTCGGTCGCCGAGCGCGTCGGCTCCCTCGCCTCCTCCACCGAGCAGAAGATCGCCGGGGTGGTCGAGAACATGGCGGGGCTGACCCTGCCGGACGGCTCGGTGATGGACGTCTTCGGCAGCGGCGGCGGCGACCGGGTCGCCGCGACCCTCGCCGAGGCGGTCGACGCGCCGGTGCCGGTGCTGGGGCGCGTGGGCCTGGACCCGGCGCTGCGCGAGGGCGCGGACCAGGGCGTGCCGCTCGTGGTCTCGGCCCCGGACTCCCCCACCTCGCTCGCGCTGAAGGCGGTGGCGCGCTCGCTCGTGCACACCCCGCGGGGGCTCGGAGGGATGAAGCTGCCGCTGTCCGTGGCCTGAGCCGTCGACAGCCGGAGCTGTCCGCGGCCCGAGGGGCCATCCTGCGCCTCGCTCGAGGGACGCTCGGCTCAGGTGGCCTCGTCGTCGAAGGGGGCGCGCTTCGGGCCCTCGTCCTTCGCGGAGGAGCCCGAGCGCTTCTTCCCGCTCTTGGCGGCCGCGGCTCCCGCGGCCGCGCCGCCGGCCGCGACGGACATCGACTCCTTGCTGGGCAGGAGCTCGTCGATGTCGGTGTCGCCCCAGGCCTCGCGGATGATGCGGCGCGGATCGTACTGGCGGGGGTCGTACTTCTTGAGGTCCTCGATGGCGATGCCCATCTCGTCCTCGACGGTGGAGCGGGAGTCCTCGACCCAGCGCCGGGCCTGACGCACCCACTGCACCAGCTGCCGCGTGACCTCGGGCAGCCGCTGCGGGCCGACGACCACGAGGAACACGATGAGCAGGACGACGACCTCCCACCCGCCGAGGCCCATGAAGCCGGTGCCGCCCATTGTCCACCTATACGTCTCGAGGTCCGCTGATCCGCGCCCATTATTGCATCGCGCACCCTGGGAGGGGCCCACGGACTGCGCGCCTCGCCGCCGCTGACGTAGGATCGCCCCGTTCACCAGCGTGCGGCGAGAGGAAGCGCAGATGTCGTCGGGAAAGGTGGCCTCCTGGGCCCACGGCGAGGAGTTCGTCGACGAGGCGGCCCTCTTCACCGACGACGGCGTCCTCGCACGCGCCCGCGAGCGCGGCAGCGAGCTCGGCGCGACGCCGGTGCTGCCCGGGGCGGGCGCCCTGATGCGGCTGCTGGCCGCCGCGGTGCAGGCCCGCTCCGCGGTCGAGATCGGGACCGGCAGCGGCGTCGGCTCGCTCTATCTCCTCTCGGGCATGCACCCCGACGGCGTGCTCACCACGATCGACCCCGAGGTGGAGAACCAGCGCGCCGCGCGGGAGGCCTTCGCCGAGGCGAAGGTCCGCTCCCCGCGGGTCCGCACGATCGCCGGCCAGCCGCGCGACGTCGTCGGCCGCCTCACCGATCACGCCTACGACCTGGTGAGCTTCCCCGCCCACGCGCCCCACGCCGTCGATCTGCTCGAGCACGCGAGGCGCCTGCTGCGCCCGGGCGGGGTGCTCGTGATCCCGCATGCCCTCTTCCACGACCGGGTCGCGGACCCGACCGCCCGCGACGCCACGACCCGCGCGGTGCGGGAGCTGCTGCGCGAGGTCACCGAGGCCGAGGACCTCGTGCCGGCGCTGACCGGCAGCGGCGACGGGGTGCTCGCCGCGGTGCTGCGCCCCCGCCGCTGACCGCGCATGTCGCCCCGGACGACAGCGGCCCCACATCCCTCGAGGGATGCGGGGCCGTGTCGGCGGCGGGCTGCTCAGTCGATGACGCCCTGCAGGGCGTCCCGCAGCTCCACGGCTTCCGATGCGGCGATCTCGACGACCAGACGGCCGCCCCCCTCGAGCGGGACGCGCATGATGATGCTGCGCCCCTCCTCCACGACCTCGAGCGGACCGTCACCGGTGCGCGGCTTCATAGCAGCCATGGCGTGCCTCCTAGATGTGTCGCTGCCTGTGAGTCGCTCCCCCGGACGGGGCCTCTGGCAGCGCGCGTACGGTGGCCATTATCTCAGGTCTTCGGGAGTGCTCGCACGTCTCGTCCGACGACGCCGTGCAGGCAGCCCGATCCCGCCGCCGATCCGGCCCGTCGCGACGCCCACCATGAGCACCCCGACCACGAGCGCGACGAGCAGCAGGAGCAGCACGATCGGGCCGACGGCGGTCACGAGACGTCCACCGCGCCGTCCTCCGCGGCCTCGCTCCGCGTGCCCGTCGCCGCGCCCTCCCCCTCGCCGCGGATCGCCTCGCCGAGCGCCGCGAGGGCCTCCTCGGCCGTGTCCACCACGCGCACGAGGTCGAGGTCCGCCAGGCTGATCATCCCGCGGTCCACGACCGCGGAGCCCACCCAGTCCAGCAGACCCTGCCAGTACTCGCGGCCCACGAGGATGACGGGGAACATGTCGATCTTGTGGGTCTGCATGAGGCACAGCGCCTCGAAGAGCTCGTCGAAGGTGCCGAAGCCGCCGGGCATCACCACAAAGCCGCTGGAGTACTTCACGAACATCGTCTTGCGGGCGAAGAAGTAGCGGAAGTCGACGCCGAGGTCGACATAGTCGTTCATGCCCTGCTCGTGCGGCAGCTCGATGCCGAGGCCGACGGAGACGCCGCCCGCCTCCTGGGCGCCGCGGTTGCCGGCCTCCATGATGCCGGGGCCGCCGCCGGTGATCACGGCATAGCCGTGCTCGGCGATGCCCACGGCGATCCGACGGGCGCACTCGTAGTCGGGATGGTCCGCGGGCACGCGCGCCGAGCCGAAGATCGAGATGGCGGGCCCGAGCTCGGCGAGCGCGCCAAAGCCCTCGACGAACTCGGACTGGATCCGCAGCACCCGCCACGGGTCCGAGTGCACCCAGGCGCCCGGGGCTGACTCCTCCAGCAGGCGCTGGTCGGTGGTGCGGTCGGGCCGCTGGTCGCCGCGCAGCGTGACGGGGCCCTTGCGGTGGTGCTCTCGTTCCTCGGGGGTCATGCCGCGATCGTAGTGGCCCGGGGCCCCGCGGCGCGGGTCAGGCCGGCAGGAGGTAGCGGCGCAGCCCCTCGAGCGCCACGCCGAGATCGTGCACGGGCACGTGCTCGTCGTCGGTGTGGGCGAGCAGCGGGTCGCCGGGGCCGAAGTTCACCGCGGGCGTGCCGAGCGCCGAGAAGCGGGCGACGTCGGTCCAGCCCTGCTTCGCGGCCAGCGGCACCTCGCCCCCGAGCGCGGCGAGGAACTCCCGGGCGGCGGCGGTGTCCAGCCCCGGCAGCGCGCCGGGCGCGGAGTCGGTCACCTCGATGTCGACCTCGAGGCCGGAGAGGACCTCGCGGACGTGCGCCTCGGCGGCGGCGACGGAGGTGTCCGGGGCGAAGCGGTAGTTCACGGTCACGCTCGCCCGGTCGGGGATGACGTTGCCGGCGATCCCGCCGCTGATCGCGACGGCGTTGAGGCACTCGCGGTACTCGAGCCCGTCGATCACGGCGCGCCGCGACTCGTGGGCGGCGAGGCGCTCGAGCACGGGGGCGAGGTGGTGGATCGCATTGTCCCCCACCCAGTCGCGGGCGGAGTGGGCGGCGATGCCGCGCGCGGTGACCTCGAGCTTCATCGTGCCCTTGCAGCCGCCCTCGACCCCGGCGGAGGTGGGCTCACCGAGGATCGCGAAGTCCGCCTCGAGGAGCTCGGGCCGCTCGGCGGCCAGACGGGTGAGGGAGTTGTCCGCCGCGGCGACCTCCTCGTGGTCGTAGAAGATCCAGGTGAGGTCCATCGGGGAGCTCGCCGCCTCGACGGCCAGCTTCAGCATCACCGCGACCCCGCCCTTCATGTCGCAGCTGCCGCGGCCGACGAGCTCCTCGCGCCCCTCGCGCACCCGACGGGTCGAGGGCAGGTTGCGGGCGACCGGGACGGTGTCCAGGTGACCGGCCAGCAGCACCCGGCGGCCGAGCCCGCGGTCGGTGCGGGCGATGACGGTGTCCCCGTCGCGGAGCACCTCGAGGTGCGGGGCGTGATCGCGCAGGACGTGCTCGACGGCGTCGGCGAGCGCCTGCTCGTTCCCGGAGACCGATTCGATGTCGACGATCGCTGCGGTGAGGTCGACGATGTCGGCCGACGGGTCCAGGGCGGGGGCGGGGTGTGCGGTCATGCCCGTCATCGTGCCACGGCCGCGCCCCCGCTCACTCGCCGCCGAGCGCTCCGGCGGCGCGGGCGAGCCGCATCGCGACCGCCTCGGCGTGGCGCAGCAGCTGCGGGGAGGTGCCGGGCTCGGCCGTGATCGCGGAGCCGGGCTGGGCGGTGGAGACGGGCACCCCCACCAGGAGGCGCCGCTCGTAGACGGTGTCGTCGGCGCCGATCGGCGCGTAGAGGCCGTCCACCGCGATCGAGCCGGTGAGCAAGCGGTGGCGGGAGCCGCGGGAGGCCCAGTGGTCCTTCTGCACCTCGCCGCGCTCGCGCCACGCCCCCAGCAGGGCGGAGCGGTAGGCGGGCAGGTCCACGGGCGGCAGGTGCGCCTCGAGCACCCCGTCGCACAGCGTCACGTCCCCCTCGGCGCTCCGCACCGCGAAGCGGCCCGCGTCCTCGTCGATGTCCAGGTGCATGCGCGGCCCGGTGAAGCGCACCAGCCCCGCCTCCTCGAGGGCGAGGACCTGCCGCGCCCGGAGCACCGGCGGGCCCGAGGCCCAGGAGGCGAAGGCGTTGCGGAGATGGCCGTCGATGTCGCGACGCACGGACTCGGTGGTGTAGGCGCCGAGGTCGATGAGGCGGTTGACCTGCATCCGCAGCGCGATGAGCACGCGGTGGACGAGCACCCAGGCGGGATCGGGCGCGGTCGCCGCGCGGAGCGCACCGGCGAGCACAGCGCGGGTGCGGCGGTGCGCGTCGGCGCTCTCCCCGCCGCGGCGCCCGAAGGGGAACAGCAGGCGGATCAGCGCCTCGTCGCTCGCGAGCGCGTCGTGGCCGGCCTCGGCGAGGGCGCGGCGCAGCTCGGCGAGCATCAGCGGCATCACCTCCCGCTCGTGGTCCACGCCGGCCGAGCGGACCGCCAGGTCGAGCACGCGCTCGCTGGTGAGGACCTGCAGGGGGTAGGGGGTGAGCTGTTCCTGCGGGAGGTCGGGCTTGGGACGGTAGACCATGCCGGAGCGGGAGCCGACCACCAGCACCGGCTCCGCCCCGCCGGGGAGGTAGCGCAGCCCCGAGGCCGCGGAGGGATCGGCCGCGAAGCGCCCGCCGGCGACGGTGGTGAGCATCCCGATCGCGTCGTAGAAGTTCAGCCCCATCCCCTGCACGGCGACCGCCTCGCGGCCCAGCAGCGCGGCGTAGTCGACCTCGAGGGGGTTGGCGGGGCCGAGATGGACGAGCCCGTGCCGCTCGGCGGCGTCGGCGAGCTGCTGGGAGCGGGGTCCGAGCGCGGTGGGCAGGTGGCCGAGCGCGAGCGCGACCGCATCGGCCCGCAGCACACGTCCGTCGGACAGTCGCACCCGCTGGGGGCCGTCGGCGGGGCCGGTGACGTCGACGGCCTCGGCCGGGTGGGTGACGATCCGCAGCCGGGCCGGGTCCGCATCGGCGATCGCGGTGGCGAGCACGTGGGCGAGATAGCGTCCGTGCGCGGCGCGGGAGGCGAAGTCGGAGGGGCCGAGCCCCTCCCCTGCCAGATGGTCGGCGAGGGTCTCGCGGTGCGGGACGGGCAGGGCCGGGTGGCAGCTCTCGTCGGGGTACATGGTGGTCTGGCAGGTGGTGGTGTTCATCAGCAGCACCTCGGGCTGGTCCCGGCGCCACACCGCCCCGCCCTCGCCGACCTGCGGGTCCACCAGGTGCACGGTGAGCGCTCCCTGCCACCCCTCGGCGGCGGACGCCGCGGCCAGGCGCTCCACGATCGCCGTGCCCCGCGGCCCCGCTCCGATCACGACGACGGTGCGGACGGGCTCGGCGGAGTGGTTCATCGCCCCAGTATGCGGCGCGGCGCCGCCGTCCCGTGACGTCCCCGCGCACGGGACGCGTCCCGGGGTGCTTCGATCCGCACGGCCGGTCTGGGACCATGTCCCCATGTCGTCGACGTCGCCGAGACACCTTCCCCCGCGCGGGAGCGCCGGCCCGCTGGCCGGAGGCCTGTTCGGTCAGGCCGCCCGCCTCCGCGCGGTGGTCAGCGCCGATCTGCTGCCGCGCGAGCGCGCCGCGGCCGACGCGCTCGTGCTCACTGCCTGGCTCAGCACCGCCCAGCGCGAGCGCTACGCCCCCTCCCTCCGCTCCCCGGGCTCGGTCGAGGAGTTCTCGGAGCGCCTGGCCGACGAGCGCCGCGTGGTGCTCGAGGAGGGCGCGGACCCGGTCCCCGACGAGGCCGACGCCGCCGCGGAGGCGGAGCGCACGGCGCGGCAGGTCCCGCTGCGGATCCTCGAGGGCGTGCTGCTGCTCGCGGCGCTCGCCTGTGTCGTCCTCACCGTGCTGCGCAGCCTGGAGGCGTCGGATCTGCCGGCCCACCTGGCCGCCGAGGCGGGCCCTCTGCTCGGCGGGATGCTGCTGGCTCTGGTGCTCGCGGGGCTCGTCGGCGCGATCGCGACCCGCCGACGGGACCGTCTCCTGCTGGACTGGGCCGTCTCCCGACCGGGCCAGCTCGGTCGAGGGCTGCCGCTGGAGAGTCCGCTGCAGTCCGAGTCCGCGGGGCCGGTGGTCCTGCGGTCGCTGGGCCCGGCGATCCTGCTCGGCGCCGGAGTGCTCGCGATCGTCGCCGGTGCCGCGGTGCTGCTGCTCTCGCTCATGCTGCGCACCGACATCATCGCCGCGGACCAGGCCCCGGCCCTGCTGATCGGCGGCGTGGTGGCGCTGGTCGCCGCGACCGCGGCGGTGTACGTCAGCGGCCGACGCCGCGAGCTCGCGGCACGGCGCGTGCGGGCGAGCGAGTGGATCGGCCCGACGCCGCAGGTCGAGGAGCCGCCGGCCGTGTGAGCCGGGCGTGGCCGTCACTCCGGCACGGAGAGCCCCTCGGCGAGGGCGTGATCCTCCCAGCGGGAGGCGACGGGAAGGCGGCGCAGATCGGGGCTGAGCACGCCCACGAGCGTCCCGAGGGCCAGCACCGCGGCGAACAGCAGCATCGCGCCGGTGGGGCCGACGAGCTCGAGTCCCCAGCCCGCGAGCGCAGGGGCGAGGGTCATCACGCCGAGCGACACCAGGCGCATCAGGGCGCTGATCCTGCCCTGCATCGCCACCGGCGTGATGTGCGTGAAGAATCCCTGTCCGGAGGCGTTGATCGCGGGCAGTCCGATCCCCAGCAGCGCGTAGCCCGCCCCGATCCACACCATCGACGGCGCGAGCGGCAGCAGCACCCCCACCAGCGCCATCAGACCCACCGGGGCGATCGCGAGCACCCCTGTCGGCACCGCGTCCGCGAGCCGCGGGGCGAGGAACGCGCCGACCAGGATCGAGGCGGCCAGCGCCGTGTTCAGCAGGCCGATGCTCGTGGCGGGCACGCCCTGATCGGCGAGGTGCAGCATGACCGTGAACAGCAGCCCGTTCGCGCCGAGGTTCACGGCGCAGGAGACGGCGAGCATCTGCAGGCGGATCGGCTGGGTGCGGATCCAGGCGACCGCCTCGCGCAGGTCGTCGACCACCCGCGTGGGCTCGGCGCCCTCGGCCCGGGGCCAGTACCGCCCGCGCATGCTGAGCGTGGCGAGGAGGGTGCCGAGGTTGCCCAGCAGCTGCGCGAGCGGCGGGAACACGAGCGAGAGACCCAGCAGCGCCCCGCCGACCGGCCCGGAGGCCATCTCCACCGCGGCCTCGCGGCCCTGGTTGACCGAGACCGCACGGGGAAGCTGCGCGGTCGGGACGATCTGCTTGAGCATGGCGTTCGACGCGCTGCCCAGCGCCGTCTCCCGCAGACGGTCCAGGAATGCGAGCGCCGCGAGCACCACCGCCCCCGCCCAGCCGCCCAGCAGCACGACCACGAGCGCCAGCTGCACCACCACCCCGGTGAGTCCGGCGAGCAGGCGCAGCCGGCGACGCTCGATCCGGTCGGCGAGCAGGCCGCCGGGGATCAGGCCGACGACGGCGCCGAGTCCCTGCACCAGGGCGACCAGCCCCGTCGTGCTGAGGGACTGGGTGACCATGAAGGTGATCAGCGGGAAGGCGAAGGCGCCGATGCCGGTGCCGATGTCCAGCAGCAGGTCGCCGCACAGCCACCGGAGGTACTCGCCGTTGCGGCGGAGCGGGGCATGGCGCTGCGGGGGCGTGCCGCCGCCGTCCGTCATCCGTTCATCGCTCCCCCGGGCCTCGTCGTCCCCGCGCCTCGCGGTGTGCTCTTCACCGCGAGGGATGGGACGGGCGCACCCCTGCCGCGGCGGGGTTCGTAGACTCGGAGCATGACCTCTTCGACACCTGAGTCCCCCGCCACCTCGGCCTGGGGCATCGCGCTCACCACCCTCGGTGCCGACGGCTCCGTCCTCGACGCATGGTACCCCTCGCCCCAGCTCGGGGAAGCCCCTTCCGAGCTGTCGCAGCACCCCCTGCACGCCCAGCTCAGCGCCGCCGCGCGGTCCGACGAGGCGCGCGGCACCACCCAGGAGGTGGTGGTCCGCACGATCGACCTCGCCGCCGCCCCGGCCGATGCCGCGGACGCCTATCTCCGTCTCCACCTGCTCTCCCACCGCCTCGTCCGCCCGAACGAGCAGAACCTCGAGGGTCTCTTCGGGCAACTGACGAACGTGGTGTGGACCTCCGAGGGCCCCTGCGCGGTCACAGGCTTCGAGGAAACCCGCCTGCGCCTGATCGCGGCGGGCCGCACCCCGACGGTCTACTCCCTCGACAAGTTCCCGCGCATGGTCGACTACGTGCTGCCCACCGGCGTGCGGATCGGCGACGCGGACCGGGTCCGCCTCGGCGCGCACCTCGCCGAGGGCACGACCGTCATGCACGAGGGCTTCGTGAACTTCAACGCCGGCACCCTCGGCACCTCGATGGTCGAGGGCCGCATCTCGCAGGGCGTCGTCGTCGGCGACGGCTCCGACGTGGGCGGCGGCGCCTCCACCATGGGCACTCTCTCCGGCGGCGGCACCGAGCGCGTCAGCATCGGCCGGCGCTCCCTCATCGGCGCCGAGGCGGGGATCGGCATCGCGATCGGCGACGACTGCGTGGTCGAGGCGGGGCTGTACGTCACCGCCGGCACCAAGGTCGAGCTCGTCGGCGAGAAGGGCGAGGGCGACGCCCCGCACATCGTCAAGGCGCGGGAGCTGTCGGGCGTGCCGAACCTGCTGTTCCGTCGCAACTCCCTGACCGGCGCGGTGCAGGCGGTGGCCCGTGCGGGCCAGACCGTCGAGCTCAACGCCGCCCTCCACAGCAACTGACCGGCGGACCCGCGAGATGGCAGCCGGCTCCCGCGCGCGACGTGCGCCGCGTCGCGGCGTCGGCCGTCATCTCGCGATCCCGCTCGTGATGCTGCTCGTGTTCGCCGGGATCGCGGGCGGCAGCTACGTGGCGCTGCAGCGCTACGGCTCCCCCGCCCATGAGGGGACCTGCCTCGCCTCGGGCCTGGGCACCAGCCACCGCTACACCACCGAGCGGGTCGCGAACGCGGCGCTGATCAGCGCGACCGCAGTGGACCGGGGCCTGCCCCCGCGGGCGGCGTCGATCGCGCTGGCGACCGCCTACCAGGAGTCGCAGCTGCGCAACATCGACTACGGGGACCGCGACTCACTGGGACTGTTCCAGCAGCGGCCCTCGCAGGGCTGGGGCACCGAGGAGCAGATCCTGGATCCGCTCTACGCCACCAACGCCTTCTACGACGTGCTCGAGACGGTGGACGGCTACGAGAGCGCCGACATCAACGACATCGCCCAGCGCGTGCAGCGCTCCGGGCACCCCGAGGCGTATCGGGACCACGAGACCGAGGGACGGCTGTACGCCTCCGCGCTGACCGGCCAGTCCGGCGCGAACCTCCTGTGCACCCTCGGGCCGGTCGGCGCGACCGCCTCCCCCGAGCAGCTGCGCGACGAGCTCGAGCGCCAGTTCCCGCGCGCCGTGGAGTCGGGCAGGGTCGCCTCGGCGCTCGCCTCGGCCTCCTCCGCCGCTCCGCAGCTGCCCGAGGACGCGGGCGCGACCGCGCTGGTGCTCGATCCCGGCGAGGACGAGACGCTCGGCTGGGCGCTCGCGAACTGGGCCGTGGCCCGCGCGGCCGACGACGCCGTGGTGCAGGTCAGCTACCGCGGCCGGGTGTGGGACCGGACCGCGCACGGCGAGGACGCCGGCGCCTGGGGCAGCGTCGAGGGCGGGGACGGCGAGCGCGTGGTGGTGCTGGTCAGCGGGCGCTGAGCCCGCCCCGGTCGGCCCCGGCCTGCCCACGACCTGGTGGCGGGGCGTCGCACCTGCCCGACCCAGATCGTCGGGCCTGCCGGATCGGCTCCTGCAGCCGGGCGCTCCAGGATCGGAGCATGCCGATGCCGTCCTCCCTCCGCCTGTCGCTCGTCGCCTGGACCCTCGCCGTGATCGCCGGCGTGGCCGAGACCGTCCTCGCCGTGTCCCCGGAGATCGCGAGCGGTGAGCCGGCCCTCGACCTGCTCCCCGTGCTCGCCCTGCGCGGTCTCGTCTACGGCGCAGCGGCCGCGCTCGTGATCGCCCTGGCGCGGCGCAGGCGCTGGGCACGCACCGCGCTCACGATCTGCCTGTCCATGATCGGCCTCGCCTCGATGCTGCTCCCCCTGCTGGCCGACGTCGCCGCCGGGGATGTGCCGAGCCCCGCGTTCCTCACCGTGCGCGGCGCGCACATCGCGGCCGTGGTGATCGCGACCGCGGCGATGTTCACCCGTAGCAGCTCCGTGTGGCTGGCCGGCGGGGACTCTCCTCCGCCGCGTGCAGAAGGGCCCGCGCCCCGGCACTCCGGGACACGGGCCCACCCCTGATCGTCGGGGCCGCGGGAGGCCGTCGGCGCTCCCGGTGCGCTCAGGCGCGCTTGTCCATCTCGGCCTTCAGCGCCGCCAGGCGCAGCTCGCTGGTGCCGGTGCGGTCCTCCATCGCGGTGTAGGGGCGCTCGGCCTCGCCGGTGTAGATCTGGCGGGGACGGCCGATCTTGGTCTCCGGGTCGTGGATCATCTCCTGCCACTGCGCGATCCAGCCCGGGAGGCGGCCGATGGCGAAGAGCACCGTGAACATCTCGGTGGGGAAGCCGATGGCCTTGTAGATGATGCCGGTGTAGAAGTCGACGTTGGGGTAGAGCTTGCGCTCGACGAAGTAGTCGTCCTTCAGCGCGATCTCCTCGAGCTTCATGGCGAGCTCGAGCCGCTCGTCCTGCACGCCGAGGCGCTCGAGGACGTCGTCGGCGATCTTCTTGACGATGCGGGCGCGGGGATCGTAGTTCTTGTACACCCGATGGCCGAAGCCCATCAGGCGGATCCCGTCCTCCCTGTTCTTCACCTTCTCCATGAAGTCGCGCGGGTCCATGTCGCGGGCCTGGATCTCGTCGAGCATCTCCATCACGGCGGCGTTCGCACCGCCGTGGGCGGGGCCGGAGAGCGCGCCGATGCCGGCGGAAATCGAGGTGAACAGGTTCGCCTGCGCCGAGCCCACCAGGCGCACCGCGGAGGTCGAGCAGTTCTGCTCGTGGTCCGCGTGCAGGATCAGCAGCTGCTCCATGGCGCGCACGATCACCGGGTCCGCGATGAACTCCTCGACGGGGAAGCCGAAGGTCAGCCGCAGGAAGTTCTCGATCAGGGAGAGGCGGTTGTCCGGGTAGAGCAGGGCGTGGCCCTGCGCGATGCGGTGCGCGTAGGCGGCCATGGTCGGCATCTTCGCGAGCAGCCGCACGGAGGAGATCCGCACCTGCTCCGCGTCGAACGGGTCCAGGGAGTCCTGGTAGAAGGTGGACAGGCCCGAGACCCCGGCCTGCAGCACCGCCATCGGGTGCGCATCGCGGGGGTAGCCGTCGAAGAGGTGCTTGAAGCGCTCGTCGAGCAGGGTGCGCCGCTCGACCTGCGCCTCGAAGTTCTCCAGCTGGCCCTTGGTGGGCAGCTCGCCGTTGATGAGGAGGTAGGCCACCTCGAGGTAGCTGGACTTCTCCGCGAGCTGCTCGATCGGGTAGCCGCGGTAGCGCAGGATGCCCTCGTCGCCGTCGATGTAGGTGATCGACGACTTCGCGTTCGCGGTGTTCATGAAGCCGGGGTCGTAGGTGACCTGGCCGGTCTCCTTGCGCAGCGGACCGATGGCGATGCCCGCGTTGCCCTCCACGGCGGGGACGGGGGGAAGGTCGAGGGACTTCTCGCCCAGGGCGAGGCGAGCAGACGTCGTGGCGTGATCCATGGGCTCTCCGTTGTGCGTGGTCGGATCGGGCACCGGCGCGGGGCCGGGGGTGTCAGGGGTGCGCGAGGCGCTGAGCGGCGGCGGCGATCCGCTCGTCGGTCGCGGTGAGCGCGACGCGCACGAAACGCGTGCCACCCTCACCATAGAACATCCCCGGAGCGACCAGCACACCGAGGTCGGCGAGGCGGTCGACGCTGGTCATCGCGTCCTCCCCGAAGGTCGTCCAGAGGTACAGGCCGGCCTGCGAGCCGTGGATCTCCCCGCCCGCCGCACGCAGCGCCGGCGCCAGCACCTCGCGGCGCGCGCGGTAGATCTCACGCTGCGCGGCGGGGCCGGCGTCGTCGGCCAGCGCCGCGGCCATCGCGGTCTGCAGCGGGCCGGGCAGCATCATCCCGGCCTGCTTGCGCACCGCGACGAGCTCGCCGACGAGCGCCGGGTCCCCGGCGACGAAGGCGGCCCGGTAGCCGGCGAGGTTGGACTGCTTGGACAGGGAGTACACGCACAGCAGGCCCTCCAGGGAGCCGCCGTTCACGCGCGGGTCCAGGACCGAGGGCACCTCGTCCACGGTCCAGGGCAGCAGGGCGTAGCACTCGTCGGAGGCGACGACGATCCCGTGCCCGCGTGCCCAGGCGAGCAGCGCGGAGAGCTGGGCGACGTCGAGCACCTCGCCGGTGGGGTTCGAGGGCGAGTTCAGCCACAGCAGCCGGATCCGTCCCGCGGCCGACGGGTCGGGCAGCGCGGCGTCGCCCTCGGCGGCCAGGCGCGCCATGTCCAGCGGCAGCGGGGTCGCGCCGACGAAGCGGGCGCCCATGTCGTAGGTGGGATAGGCGATGTGCGGGAAGGCGATCACGTCACCGGCGCCGAGGCCGAGCTGGAAGGGCAGGTGGGCGACGAGCTCCTTCGACCCGACCGTCGGCAGCACGGACTCGACGCCCAGCGCGGCGGGGGCGGCTCGGTGGCGGCGCACGAAGTCCGCCAGCGCCTCCCGCAGGGCGGGGGTGCCGATCGTGGTGGGGTAGCCGGGGCTGTCGGACGCCGCGGCGAGCGCCTCCTGCACGGGGCGGGGCGTCGGGTCGACCGGGGTGCCGACGGAGAGGTCCACGAGGCCGTCCGGGTGCGCCGAGGCGCGCTCGCGGGCGGGGAGGATCGCATCCCAGGGGAAGGCGGGCAGCCGGGCGGCGAGACCCTCGCGCGCGGCGGGACGGTCAGCGGAGTGCGTCGGCGCCATCGCTCAGGCCAGGGGGTTCTCTTGCGGGGGCAGGGCCGCGACGAGCGGGTGGTCCTTCTCGATCACGCCCATCTTCGCCGCACCGCCGGGGGCGCCGAGCTCGTCGAAGAACTCGACGTTGGCCTTGTAGTAGTCGGCCCACTCGTCCGGGGTGTCGTCCTCGTAGAAGATCGCCTCGACCGGGCAGACGGGCTCGCACGCGCCGCAGTCCACGCATTCGTCCGGCTGGATGTACAGCATCCGGCTGCCCTCGTAGATGCAGTCCACGGGGCACTCGTCGACGCAGGCACGATCCTTCACGTCGACGCAGGGCAGGGCGATGACGTACGTCATGTGCGGCTTCCTTCCGTCCGGGGCGCCCTCCATCATCTCATCCCGTCCCCGCCGAGGAGCGTCTGCACGTCCCGCCGGAGCGGGAGGTGACAGGATGCACAGCCCCTCGCCCGTCGGCCGCCTCCCGCCCGCCGCGCGGCCGGGGATAGCCTGCCCCGATGACGATGGACGACGGCCACCGGGTCCGCGCCGGCTGGGCGCCCTTCCTCACCGAGGGGCGCCGGGTGGTGCTGCGCTATGCGATCGACCGCGAGCGCTCCCCGCACGGGGAGTCGATGACCGACGCGCTCGGCACCATCACGGCCGTCGACGACTCCGCGGTGCAGGTGATGACCCGCCGCGGCGAGGTGAGGGTGCCGCGCCCGCTGGTCATCGCGGCGAAGGAGGTCCCGCCTCCGCCGGTGCGGCGGCAGGGGCCCGCCGCGCCCTGACGATGTAGTCCAGGCCCGAGGCCGTGTGCAGCGCGGCCCCGATCCACACCAGCGCCTGCGCGGCGGGCACCAGGGAGGGCGCCCACGCCGCGGCGGCGACCAGCAGGAACACCGCCGTCATGAGCACGAAGGTGCGGATCTTGCCGAGCCAGGAGACGGAGATCCGCCCGCCGAGCGCGGCCGAGGTGGCGAGCACGGCCATGGCCACGTCCACGACGACGATGAGGGCGAGGGCCGCCCAGGGCAGCAGGTCCGCGATCGCGAGGGTTAGCACGATCGCGGCGAGGCCCAGCCGGTCGGCGATCGGGTCGATGATCGCCCCGGTCCGGCTGGTCTGGTCCAGCGCCCGCGCGAGCATCCCGTCGATCCAGTCGGTCGAGGCCCACACCAGCAGCAGCACCACCCCGAGGGTGTCCGGGCCGTCGTCGAGCCGCAGGCACACCGGCAGCAGCAGCACGAGGCGGACGAGGGTGACGAGGTTGGGGAGCGTCGCCCAGTCGGGGCGGCCGGCGGCGGTCATGGTCTCAGCGTGCCCGGGAACGGCGCAGCGGCGCCAGTGTCACCACGAGCGCGACGAGGAACGGGATCAGGATCCCGATCCCCTGCACGATCCAGCCGGAGATCTGCGTCTCGCCCGCGATCTCGGCGGGCAGGAGCACCCCGCCGCCCGCTCCCCTGCCGAGGAAGGGCGCGGCGGCCAGCCCCCACAGCGCCCCTAGAACCAGCACCGGGAGGCGAGAGCCCGTCGACGCCCACAGGAACAGGCTCACGACGATCTGGAAGACGGCGCCGAACAGGAGGCCGAGCGGGAGCTTCGCGCCGAGCACGTCGAGCTCGACGCGGTGGATGGTCAGCAGCAGCGGCACGGAGACGAGCGTGAGGACGACCGCCATCGCCGCCTGGCCGATCCGGGCGCCGAGGGAGGTGCTCCCGGCGCCCGTCGGCCCCTGCTGCGTGCTGATCACCGGATCACTTCCCGGACTTCGCCTTGGACTGGGCGCGACGACGCTCGTTCGCATCCAGGATCACCTTGCGGATGCGCACGATCTCGGGAGTGACCTCGACGCACTCGTCCTCGCCGGTGAACTCGAGGGACTCCTCGAGGGTCAGCTTCCGCGGCGGCACCAGGTTCTCGAAGGAGTCCGACGACGCGGCGCGCATGTTCGTCAGCTTCTTCTCCTTGGTGATGTTCACGTCCATGTCCTCGTTGCGGGAGTTCTCCCCCACGATCTGACCGGCGTACACCTCCGAGGTCGGCTCGACGAAGAAGGAGCCGCGCTCCTGGAGGTTGATCATCGCGAAGGGGGTCACGTTTCCGGCGCGGTCGGCGACCAGCGATCCGGTGGAGCGGAACTCGATCTCGCCCATCCACGGCTCGTGGCCGTCGGCGTAGGAGGAGGCGATGCCATTGCCGCGGGTCTCGGTCATGAAGCGGGTGCGGAACCCGATCAGGCCGCGGGAGGGGACGACGAACTCCATGCGCACCCAGCCGGAGCCGTGGTTGCTCATGGTCTCCATGCGGCCCTTGCGCGAGGCCATCAGCTGGGTGACGGTGCCGAGGTACTCGTCGGGCACGTCGATGGTCATCCGCTCGACGGGCTCGTGGACCTTGCCGTCGATCTCGCGGGTGAGCACCTTGGGCTTGCCGACGGTGAGCTCGAAGCCCTCACGACGCATCTGCTCGACGAGGATGGACAGGGCGAGCTCGCCGCGGCCCTGCACCTCCCAGGCGTCGGGGCGCTCGGTGGGCAGCACCTTCAGGGACACGTTGCCGACCAGCTCCGAGTCCAGGCGGTCCTTGACCTGACGGGCGGTGAGCTTGTGGCCCTTGCCGTTCTTGCCCGCGAGCGGGGAGGTGTTGATGCCGATGGTCATCGAGATCGCGGGGTCGTCGATGGTGATCAGCGGCAGCGGGCGCGGATCGTCCACGTCGGCGAGGGTCTCGCCGATCATGATCTCGGGGATGCCGGCGACCGCGACGATGTCGCCCGGGCGGGCGGCGCGGGTCATCGGCTCGCGCGAGAGGCCCTTGGTCTCCAGCAGCTCGGTGATCTTCACGTTCTTGACGCCGCCGTCCCGGGTGCACCAGGCGACCTGCTGGCCCTTGGTGAGCTCGCCGTTCTTGATGCGCAGCAGCGCCAGGCGGCCCAGGAACGGGGAGGCGTCGAGGTTGGTGACGTGGGCCTGCAGCGGCACCTCGTCGTCGTAGCTCGGGGCCGGGATCGACTCGAGGATGGTCTTGAACAGCGGCTCGACGGTCTCCTCCTCGGGGAGGGTGCCGTCGGCGGGCTGGGTGGTGGAGGCGCGGCCCGCCTTGCCGGAGGCGTAGACGACGGGCACGTCCAGGACGGCGTCGAGGTCGATGTCGTCGATCTCCTCGGCGAGGTCGGAGGCCAGGCCCAGCAGCAGGTCGGTGGCCTCGCCGACGACCTCGTCGATGCGGGCGTCGGGGCGGTCGACCTTGTTCACCACGAGGATGACCGGCAGCTTCGCGGCGAGCGCCTTGCGCAGCACGAAGCGGGTCTGCGGGAGCGGGCCCTCGGAGGAGTCCACCAGCAGCACGACGCCGTCGACCATGGACAGGCCGCGCTCGACCTCGCCGCCGAAGTCGGCGTGGCCGGGGGTGTCGATCACGTTGATGGTGATGCCGTCCGGCTCGCCGATCGCGGCGGCCGACGGGCCGGTGTACCGGATCGCCGTGTTCTTGGCGAGGATCGTGATGCCCTTCTCGCGCTCGAGCTCGCCGGAGTCCATCGCCCGCTCGTCGTGCTTGTCGCGCTCACCGAACGCGCCGCCCTGGGTCAGCATGGCGTCGACCAGGGTGGTCTTGCCGTGGTCCACGTGGGCGACGATGGCGACGTTTCGCAGGTCGGTGCGGTGCTGGATGGTCATACGCAGGTGCTCGATTCAGATAGCGCGACGGGGCGAGGACCGAGCAGCGCCCGGTCGCACGGCGCGTGCGACCCGCTCCAGGGCCGCGCCGAGTCTACCGGTCCGGGCCCGTTCCCGACCGGTGCGCGGATGAGAGCTTCGACGCGCCGAGCGCTCCCGGACGGAGAAGAGCCCCGACGGCTCGCGCCGTCGGGGCTCCTCTCACCGGCTCCTCGCGGGTGAGGGCTCAGACGTGTCCGGCCTGGGCGAAGGGGTCGACGATGTCGTCGGGACCGCCCTGGCCCTCCCCGCCGGTCTCGTCGGCGAGGCCGACGGGCGCCTCGACGTCGATGGTCTCCGCGCCCGCCAGCGGGATGGATCCGCCGGGGATCGCGGCGAGCAGGCGCTTGGTGTAGTCCTGCTGCGGGGAGTGGAACACCTCGTCGGTGGTGCCCTGCTCGACGACCTTCCCCTTCTCCATCACCAGGGTGTGGTCAGCGATCTGCCGCACGACGGCGAGGTCGTGGGTGATGAACAGGTAGCTCAGCCCCAGCTCGGCCTGGAGGTCGTTGAGCAGCTCGAGCACCTGAGCCTGGACGAGCACGTCCAGCGCCGAGACGGCCTCGTCGCAGATCACGACCTCGGGGTCCAGGGCGAGCGCCCGGGCGATCGCGACGCGCTGGCGCTGGCCGCCCGAGAGCTCGTTGGGATAGCGGCGCATCATCGCCGAGGGCAGCGCGACCTTGTCCAGCAGGTCGCGGACCTTCTCCTCCCGGCTCTTCGAGTCCCCGATGCCGTGGATCCGCATCGGCTCCTCGATCGTCGTGAAGATCGAGTACATCGGGTCGAGGGTGCCGTAGGGGTTCTGGAAGATCGGCTGGACCCGTCGGCGCAGCGCCTTCACCGTGCTTCCGTGGAGGTCGGCGATGTCCTTGCCCTCGAAGAGCACCCGGCCCGAGGTGGGCTCCAGGAGCCGCAGCACCATCTGCGCGACGGTGGACTTGCCCGAGCCGGACTCGCCCACGATCGCGGTGGTGGTGCCGCGCCGGAGCGAGAAGGAGACGTCGTCGACCGCGAGGAACGGCGTGGACCTCCACGGCACCTTGCCCCGGATGGGGAAGGACTTCGTGAGGTTCTGGACCTCGATCACCGCGTCCTGGTCCGTCTCCGCGCCCCGGCCCGCCTCGGAGGAGGCCGACTCCTGCGCCTGCTCCCGGATTTCGGCGCGCTCGGCCGAGGAGACCAGTCGGCGCGAGGCCAGCGACGGGGCGGCGCTGATGAGCCGCTTCGTGTACGGGTGCTGCGGGTCCTGCAGCAGCTCGAGCGCCGGACCGGACTCGACGACCTGCCCCTTGTACATCACCACGAGGTGCTGGGCGCGCTCGGCGGCGAGACCCAGGTCGTGGGTGATCAGCAGCACCGCCACGCCGAGCTCGCCGGTGAGGTGGTCGAGGTGGTCGAGGATCTGCTGCTGGACGGTGACGTCCAGGGCGCTGGTGGGCTCGTCGGCGACCAGCAGCTTCGGCCGGGCGGCCAGGCCCATCGCGATCAGGGCGCGCTGCTTCATGCCGCCGGAGAACTCGTGCGGGTACTGCTCGGCGCGGCGCTGCGCGTCCGGCAGCCCCGCCTCCTCGAGCAGCTCGACGGCGCGCTTCTTCGCCTCCGCCCCCTTGGCGATCCCGTTGGCGGCGAGCGTCTCGGTGATCTGCGAGCCGACCTTCCACATGGGGTTGAGGTTGCTCATCGGGTCCTGCGGGACCAGGCCCACCTGGTCGCCGCGCAGCACCCGGATCTCCTTCTCGGAGACGTGGGTGATGTCGCGGCCCTCGAAGAGGATGTGCCCGCCGGTGATCGCGCCGTTCTTGGCCAGCAGGTGCGCGATCGCCATGGCGGTCGTGGACTTGCCGGAGCCGGACTCGCCGACGATCGCGACGGTCTCCCCGGGGTACACCTCGAGGTTCGCGCTGCGCACGCCCTTGACCGGTCCGCTCGAGGTCGTGAACGTGATCTCGAGGTCCTTGATCTCCAGCAGCGGCTGCGACGCGCCGGAGGGAGCCCCTGAGGGGGTGGGGGTGACGGAGGTCGTGGTCATCGCTTCCTCGCCTTCGGGTCCAGGGCGTCGCGCACGGCGTCGCCGAGCATGATGAAGCTCAGCACGGTGATCGCGAGCGCCACGGACGGGTAGAACAGCATCGACGGCTGGGTGCGCAGCGCGTCGCGGGCGTCGGAGATGTCGCCGCCCCAGGAGACCGCGGAGGTGGGCAGGCCCACGCCGAGGAAGGACAGCGTCGCCTCGGCGACGATGAACACGCCGAGGTTCACGGTCGCGGTGACGATCACGGGTGCGATCGCGTTGGGGATCACGTGCTTGAGCAGCACCGCGGGGCTCGAGGCGCCCAGCGCCACCGAGGAGGTGACGTAGTCCTGGCTCTTCGTGGAGATCACCGCGCCGCGCATGATGCGGGCGACGTTCGTCCAGCCGAAGACGCTCAGCACCGCGATGACCGTCCACAGGTTCATCTCCCCCAGTCGCGTCGCGACCACGATCGCGCCGAGGATCAGCGGCACAGCGAAGAAGATGTCGGTGATGCGGGAGATGACCTCGTCGAACCAGCCGCCGAGGTAGCCGGCGAGCGCACCGATGGTCCCGCCGATCAGGGTGGAGCCGATCATCGCGAAGAACCCGATGATCACGGAGGTGCGGGCGCCCCAGAAGGTGCGGGCCATGATGTCGTAGCCCTGGCGCGAGGTGCCGAAGGGGTGCTCGGCGTCGGGCTTGCGGTTCGCGAGGGAGAGGTCGCCGTGGCGGGGGTCCATCCCGGTGAACACCTGCGGGAACGCGGCGACGAAGAGCACGAAGAGGATCAGCAGCGCGGAGATCACGAACACGGGGTTGCGGATCAGGCTGCGCCCGGCCTCGGCCCACAGCGAGCGGGGGGTGCCGGAGGTGTCGGCCGCGTCGACCTCCTGCAGCGGGGTCTCCGCGAGCGGCGCGACCCAGTGCTCCGTGCGGGGGCGGCGGGACTTCAGAGCATCACTTGGCATAGCGGATCCTCGGGTCGAGCACGCCGTAGAGCAGGTCCACGACGAGGTTGGAGAGCAGGAAGATGACCACCAGCAGCGTCACGAGCGAGACGATCATCGGGGCCTCGCCCGAGGTGATCGCGGAGAACAGCAGCGTGCCGATGCCCGGGACGTTGAAGACGCGCTCGGTGACGATCGCTCCGCCCATCAGGGCGCCGAGATCCGCGCCGATGAAGGTCACCACGGGGATCAGGGAGTTGCGCAGGATGTGCTTGGAGACAACGCCGCCGCGGGAGAGCCCCTTCGCGGTCGCGGTGCGCACGTGGTCGGCGCCCGCGGTCTCCGCGATCGAGGTGCGGGTCAGGCGCAGCACGTAGGCGAAGGAGACGCCGCCGAGGACCAGGCCGGGCACGAGCAGGTTCTGCCAGGACGGGTCGCGGCCCACGTTGATCGGGGCGATCCCGAGCTGCAGGCCGAAGACGAACTGCGCGAGGAAGCCGAGCACGAAGGTGGGCGTGGCGATCAGGAGCAGGGAGAGCATCAGCAGCGTGGTGTCGATGAGCTGACCCTTGCGCAGGCCGGAGATCACGCCGGCGATGACGCCGAAGATCGTCTCGACCACGACCGCGATGATCGCGAGTCGGAAGGTGGTGGGGAAGGCCGCGGCGATCTGGTCGAACAGCGGGCGGCCGTTGAAGCCGACGCCGAGGTCGAAGGTGAGCACGCTCTTGAGGTAGAGCAGCCACTGGATCAGCACGGGCTGGTCGAGGTTGTACTGCGCGCGCAGCTGCTGCTCGACCGCCGGGGAGATCGGCTTGTCGCCGGCGAGGGCGAGGATCGGGTCACCCGAGGTGTAGAACGCCATCAGGTAGATGATCAGGGTGGCGCCGAGGAAGACGGGGATCATCTGCAGCAGTCGCCGCCCGATGTACCAGAGCACGTCGTTCCCTTTCGATGGAGGAGGGGCCTCGCGGCCCGGTGGGACAGCCCGGAGGTGGCCGGGCGTGGAACAGCGGGAACCGGGCCGGGCCGGTTCCCGCTGTCACGGGTGGGTCAGCGGATCACTTGGTGATCTGGTGGTACAGCGGCACCGTGTCCCAGCCGTACTCCACGTCGGAGACGAGCGTCGAGTACCCGCCGAAGGTGTTCTGGTACCACAGCGGCACGACCGGCAGGTCGCGCATGAGCAGCGCCTCCGCCTCCTTCCACAGCGCGATCGCGTCCTCCTCGTTCTCCGCGGCGAGGCCGTCGGACAGCAGCTGGTCGAACTCGGGGTTCTTGTAGTCGCCGTCGTTGGAGCCCTTGCCGTCGGCCGCGGCCGAGCCGTAGAGCGGGCCGAGGAAGTTGTAGGCCGAGGGGTAGTCCGCCTGCCAGCCCGAGCGCCAGGTGCCCATCAGGTCGCGGGCGCGGATCTGCTCGCGCATCTCGCCGAAGGCGGGGTACGGGGTGGGCTTCGCCTCGATGCCGAGCACGTTCGCGAGCGAGTTGCAGACCGCCTCGACCCAGTCGGCGTGCGGGCCGTCGGCGTTGTAGGCGAGGGTCAGCGGGCCCTTGAAGGGCTTCTTCTCCTCGGCCTCCGCCCACAGCTTCTTCGCCTCGGCCTCGTCGAACTCGAGCACCTCGGCGCCGGGGATGTCGGTCGCGCCGCCGCCGGGGATCACCGGCGAGACGAAGTCGGTCGCCGGGGTGCGGGTGCCGAAGAAGAGGTTGTCGCAGATCGACTGGCGGTCGATGGCGCGGGAGATCGCCTTGCGGCGGATCGCGCCGGCCTCGCCCTCGAAGTTGGGGTCGTAGCTGGGCAGGGTGATCGACTGGAACACCGCGCCGGGGGCGTTGACGGCCCGGTCGCCGAGGTCGCTCTCGAAGGTCGCGAGCGCCGAGCCGGGCAGCTGGTCGACGACGTCGACGTTGTCCGACTGCAGGTCGAGGTACATCGTCTCGGGGTCCTGGTACACCGTGAAGGTGACCCCCGAGTTCTTCGGGGCGCGGGGGCCGTCGTAGGCCTCGTTCGGGACCAGCACCAGCTCCTGGTCGTGGGTCCAGGTCTCGAGCTTGTACGGACCGTTGGCCAGCGGAGCCTCGCCGTAGGCCTCCATGTCGTCGAAGGCGGAGGGCGGCAGCGGCATGTAGGCCGCGTAGCCCAGTCGGCTCGGGAAGTCCGACTGCGGGGAGACCAGGCGGGCGGTGAAGGTCGTGTCGTCGACGACCTCGAGGCCGGACAGGGTCGCGTCGGCCTTGACGTCCTCGGCGGAGAGCTCGTCATAGCCCTCGAAGGGCTCGAAGAAGTACTGGCCGAGCTGGGCGTTGGACGCGTTCGCGCCGAAGTTCCAGGCGTTGACGAAGTCCTGGGCGGTGATCGGGGTGGAGCCGTCGGAGTAGGTCAGGCCGGAGCGGATCTTGATGGTCCAGTTCTGGTTGTCCTCGGACTCGATCGACTCCGCCAGGTCGTTCTCGACGCTCGCATCGGCCTTGTAGTAGACCAGGCCCGCGAAGATCTCGTTGATGACGCGACCGCCGCCGACCTCACCGGTGTTGGTGGGGATCAGGGGGTTCTCGGGCTCGGTGGTGTTCGCGTAGATCGGCTCTCCGGTGCCGCCGCCGGCATCGCTGCCGCCGCCGGAGCCGGCGCCGTCGCTGCCGCAGGCGGCGAGGGTGAGGGCGGCCGCGCCTCCGGCGGCGGTGCCCAGCATCATGGATCGGCGCGAGATGGCCATGGGGTCTCCTGGATGACTCGTGATCGTGCACCGCACCATCGTTGTGCGGTATCGCCCCCAGTGTGCACCCTGAGATGTCAACTGCATTCCATCCGCTGGTAACGCTTCGGTCTCGGCAACTTTTCAACCAGTCGTCGGATCCGCGTGACCAGGCGCTCCGTACGGAACCGACGGCAGGATCCGCCACGAATCCGCCGTGCGGTGTTCAATGGCCGTATGACTTCTCCTGATGCTTCCACCGCTCCCGTCGACCCCACCGCGACCGAGGCCTGGGCCGAGCTCGAGGCGCACGACCTCGCGCTCGACGGTTCCCTCCGCGAGTGGTTCGCCGAGGATCCCGAGCGCGCCGCGCGGTTCACGCACGACGCCGCGGACCTCCACGTCGACCTCTCCAAGAACCTCGTCGTCCCCGAGACGCTGCGACTGCTGCTGCAGCTCGCGCGCGAGGTCGGCGTCGAGGAGCGGCGCGATGCGATGTTCGCCGGCGCCCACATCAACACCACCGAGGACCGCGCCGTGCTGCACACCGCGCTGCGCCGCCCGGCCGGGTCCTCCCCCGCGCTCGTCGTTGACGGCCAGAACATCGACGAGGACGTGCGCGGCACGCTCCACCGCGTCTACGAGTTCGCCCGGAAGGTGCGCTCGGGCGAGTGGACGGGCGTGACCGGCAAGCGCATCGAGACCGTCGTGAACATCGGCATCGGCGGCAGCGATCTGGGCCCCGTCATGGTCTACGAGGCGCTGAAGCCCCATGCGCAGGACGGCCTGACCGCCCGCTTCCTGTCGAACATCGACCCCACCGACGCCTACGAGACCACGCGCGACCTGGACCCCGAGACCACGCTCGTCATCGTCGCCTCGAAGACCTTCACCACCCTCGAGACCCTCACCAACGCCCGCCTGGTGCGCAGTTGGCTGCTGGACGGGCTGCGCGAGAGCGCGGGACTGACCGCCGAGCAGGAGGGCGAGGCCGTCGCGAAGCACTTCGTGGCCGTCTCGACCGCGCTGGACAAGGTCGAGGAGTTCGGGATCGACCCGGCGAACGCCTTCGGCTTCTGGAGCTGGGTGGGCGGGCGCTACAGCGTCGACTCCGCGATCGGCACCGTGCTCGCCACCGTGCTCGGCCCGGACGTGTTCGAGGAGCTGCTGGCCGGCTTCCACGCGATGGACCAGCACTTCGCGACCGCGCCCGCGGAGCAGAACGTGCCGCTGCTGATGGGCCTGCTGAACATCTGGAACGTCAACTTCCTCGAGGCGGAGACCCATGCGGTCCTCCCCTACTCCCAGTACCTCCACCGCTTCCCCGCCTACCTCCAGCAGCTCACCATGGAGTCCAACGGCAAGGCGGTGCGCTGGGACGGCTCGCTCGCGACCACCGAGACCGGCGAGGTGTTCTGGGGCGAGCCCGGCACCAACGGCCAGCACGCCTTCTACCAGCTGATCCACCAGGGCAACCGGGTGATCCCCGCGGACTTCATCGCCTTCGCCACCCCGGACCACGCTCTGGCCGACGGCGAGCAGGACGTCCACGAGCTGTTCCTGGCGAACTTCTTCGCGCAGACCAAGGCGCTCGCCTTCGGCAAGACCGCCGAGGAGGTCCGGGCCGAGGGGACCGAGGGCGCGCTCGTCGCCGCTCGCGAGTTCTCCGGCGACCGCCCCACCACCTCGATCATGGCCCCGAAGCTGACCCCCTCGGTGCTGGGCCAGCTGATCGCGCTGTACGAGCACATCACCTTCGTGCAGGGCACCGTGTGGGGCATCAACTCCTTCGACCAGTGGGGCGTGGAGCTGGGCAAGCAGCTCGCCAAGGACCTCGCCGGCGCCGTCGCGGGCGACGAGGCGAAGATCGCCGCGGAGGACTCCTCCACCGAGGGCCTGGTCCGCTACTACCGCGAGCACCGCGAGGGCTGATCCCCGCTCTGCGGGGCCGACGCCCGCCGCGCGTCGGCCCCGCACGGTCCACGTAGGCCCATGCCAGCCGCCAGGCCCCGCGCCGACCACGCCACCCCTGGGTCCACCCCTGAGGCCCATGCGTTCACTGGCGCTATAGCTGGATGCCTTCCCGTCCACGCGGAGGCTCCGGCGATAGCGCCAGTGAACGTTTCGCACAGCCACCGGCCCGGCGTGCCCGCCCAGGCACGGGCGAGGGGCGGCCCCTGATCGGGACCGCCCCTCGTCCGGCACTCCCTGCCTCAGGCCAGCCCCCTCCGCCTGATCTCCTGCCGCTCGTCCCTCGCAGCACGTCGATCAGGCCAGCCCCCTCCGCCTGATCTCCTGCCGCTCGTCCCTCGCAGCACGTCGATCAGGCCAGCCCCCTCCGCCTGATCTCCTGCCGCTCGTCCCTCGCAGCACGTCGATCAGGCCAGGTAATCCACGTCCTTGGTCTCGCCGCCGATGACGAGCGCGCCGAGCGTGACCACTGCGGCGACCGTGAGATAGGCGCCGACCAGGAGCAGGGCCCCGCCCTGCTGCTGCCACAGCCAGATCATCGCGTACGGCGCCGGGGCCGCCCCGATGACCGAGGCCATGTTGTAGCTGACGGCGCTGCCCGTGTACCGCACGTCGGCCTTGAACATCTCCGGCAGGAACGCGGCCATCGGCCCGAAGGTCATGCCCATGAGGGTGAAGCCGAGGATCAGCGCGGCCATCACCCCGGCCGTGCCGGCATGCATGAGCGGATCCAGCACCAGTCCGAACACGCCGATCCCGGCGGTCACGGCGAGCAGCAGACGCCTGCGGCCCAGACGGTCCGCGAGCGGCCCGGAGACGACGGTGAAGATCCCGAAGAAGACCACGCCGATGATGAGCATGGTGAGGAAGTCGGTGCGCTCGTAGCCGAGGCCGGGCACGAAGGTCTCGGCGTTGAAGTCCTTGCCGGCCGTCTCTGCGGCGGCGCGGGCGGAGCCTTCGTCGGCCGCGGTGGTGCCGACCACCATGAGGAAGGCGGTCATGAGGTAGAAGAGCACGTAGGTGGCGACCATGGCGAGGGTCGCGAGCACGAGGGGCTTCCAGGCGGTGCGGAACACGCGCGCGATCGGGACCGAGGCGACGCGCTGCTCGTCGAGGACCTTCTGGAAGGCCGGGGACTCCATGAGCTTCAGCCGCACCCACAGCCCCACGATCACCAGGACCGAGGAGAGCAGGAAGGGTACGCGCCAGCCCCAGGCCATGAACTGCTCGGCGTCCAGCTGCACGCTCAGCAGCACGAACAGCAGGTTCGAGAGGATGAAGCCGACGGGCGCTCCGAGCTGCGGGAAGGTGCCGTACAGTGCGCGCTTGCCGGGCGGGGCGTTCTCGGTCGCCAGCAGCGCCGCCCCGGACCATTCCCCGCCCAGGCCGATGCCCTGGCAGAAGCGCAGCAGCACGAGGATCGCGGGGGCGAGGAGCGCGAAGCCGGGGGTGGAGGCCGTGGGCAGCACGCCGATGAGGAAGGTCGCGATGCCCATCACCAGCAGGCTCGCCACGAGCGTGGTCTTGCGGCCCACCCGGTCACCGAAGTGACCGAAGATCAGCGAGCCGAGCGGCCGCGCGACGAAGGCGACGCCGAACACCGCGAAGGAGCTCAGCAGCTGGTTCGCCGGCGTCTGCGTGGGGAAGAACAGGGCGGGGAACACCAGCGACGCGGCGGTCGCGTAGGCGTAGAAGTCGAAGAACTCGATCGTGGTGCCCACCATCGAGGCCGTGATGACGCGGCCGCGGGTGTTGGCCGGGGCGGCCGGCGGCGGGCTGGTGGGGGCGGGGGCATGCGGGGTGTTCACGACGGGCGACACTAGACCCCTGATCCCGCCATTCGGACGCTCCCGACACATGATGAGACACCACAGGGCGCGTGCCGTCGGCTCGCTCCAGAGTCCGAGACGTCCGCGCCGGTCACGACTGGGTCTCCGCTGATGGATCGCACTCCCGATACCGCGGCGACGATGGAAGAATCGACGAAGGCGTGCCTGAGCGGGGCGCCGGAACTGACCGAGGGGAACCCATGGAAGCCTTGATACCGATCATCGTCGGCGCCGCCGTCGTGGTGGTCGTCCTGCTGATCCTGCTGTTCGTGCTGATGCGCAGCTACCGGATCGCCGCGCCGAACGAGGCGCTGATCATCACCGGCCGCAACGCGAAGGCGAGTCCCACCGGGGACATCGACCTCGAGTCCGGCAGCGCCCGGGTCGTGATCGGCGGTCGCGCGATCGTGCGTCCCATCGTGGACCGCGCCTTCGTCCTCAGCCTGTCCTCCCGGCAGATCCCCGTCGAGGTCGAGGGCTACTCGATGAACGGCATCTTCCTGCGTCTGCGCGGGGTGGCGCAGGTGAAGGTGGGCGGCAACGTCGACGACGTCCGGAAGGCCTCGCAGCGCTTCCTCGATCAGCAGCAGCAGATCGACCACTACACCCAGGAGATCCTCTCGGGCACCCTGCGCGCCGTCGTCGGCACGTTGACGGTCGAGCAGATCATCCGCGACCGCGCCTCCTTCGCCTCGCAGGTGCAGGCCGAGGCCGAGCACTCGATGAACAACCAGGGCCTGGTCATCGACACCTTCCAGATCTCCGCGATCGAGGACGACGGCTCCTACCTGCGCGACTGGGGCCGTCCCGAGGCGGCGCTGGTGGCCAAGCGGGCCGCGATCGCCGAGTCGGACGCGAACCGCGAGTCGACCCAGGCGAAGAACCTCAATCTCCAGCAGGAGGCCGAGTCGAAGCAGGCCTTCGACATCCGCAACGCCGAGATCAAGGAGGAGACCGACGCGCGCCAGGCCGTGGCCGATGCCGCCGGTCCGCTCGCCCGCGCCGCGCAGCAGCAGAGGATCATCGAGCAGGACGAGCTGATCGCGGTCCGCAACAACGACCTGCGCGAGAAGCAGCTGATCGCCGAGGTCCACAAGCCGGCCGAGGCCAAGCGCTACGCCGAGCAGCAGGACGCGGACTCCAAGAAGTACGCCCGTGTGGCGGAGTCCGAGGCGCAGCTGACCGACGAGCGCAACCGCGCCGAGTCCCGGAAGGTCACCGCGGACGCCGAGGCGCACGCGATCGAGGCGCGCGGTCGCGCCGAGGCCGAGGTCGAGCTGCAGCGCCGTTCGAAGGACGCCGAGGCGGTCCGTCTCGAGGGCCAGGCCGAGGCCGACTCCCTGCGCGCCAAGGGCGAGGCCGAGGCTGCGGCGATCCGCGCCAAGGGCGATGCCGAGGCGGAGACCACCCGCGCCCGTGCCGAGGCGTACAAGCAGTTCAACGATGCCGCGGTCCTCGCGCAGGTGCTCGAAGTGCTGCCGGAGGTCGCGGGCGAGCTGGCCTCCCCGTACTCGAACATCGACAACCTCTCGGTGTTCTCCACCGACGGCGAGGCGAAGATCGGGCAGAACATCTCCGTGGGCCTCGCCCAGGTGCTCGACATGGTCAGGTCCACCACCGGCGTGGACTTCCAGGACACCCTCCAGCGTGCCGCCGACGGCGGACGCGCGGTGCGCGAGCAGTCCGAGCAGACCCGGGCCGCGGAGACCGCGCCCCGCGTCGACGGCCCCTCCGCGGCCGACGGTCCCACGGCGGCCGACGGCTCGTCCGCGGCCGACGGCTCCGACGAGGGCTGAGAGTTCACCCGCCGCATCGGCGGGGACACGGGACGGGGCATCCACCGCGAGGTGGGTGCCCCGTCCTCATGCCCGGGCGAATGGCCGCCGAGGGCGAGGACCGTCCGCCGCTCAGGTCAGCGCTCGGCGCCGATCTCCCCGAGCAGCGCCTTCGCGTAGGAGGCGTGGACGGACTCCTCGTCGGAGGGGTGGTAGAGCCCGGCGCGCACGTCCCGGGAGAGACGCTCGAGCTCGCTGCGGCGGAAGTAGTGGGCGCCGCCGCTCGCGCGCAGCACCTGGTCGACCGCCGAGATCGCCGCCTCGGTCGCGCGGGACTTCACCCCGGAGAAGTGCAGGAACCAGCGCGCCCCGTGGTCGACGGTCCCGGGACCGCTCTCCCCCGTGCCGAGAGCGTCGAGGTCGGCGAGGACCTTCTCCGTCTGCAGCACCGCGCCGTCGAGCCCGATCGCGGCGTCCGCGAGGCGCCGGCGGATGTCGGGGTCGTCGGCGTGGACGATGCCCTTGGTGACGCTGCGACGGGTGAGCGCGACAGAGGTGCCCACCTCCACGGCCCGCTGCCCGATCCCGGTGTACACCGAGGCGATCAGCAGCTCGAAGGCGCCGAAGATCCCCATGACGAAGGGGTCGGGGTTCGGGCCGACGGGCGTGGTGGTCACGACCCGCTCGGCGCGCAGCGGCGCGGCGTGCAGGCGCGTCGTGCGCGACTGCGAGGGACGCATGCCGTGGGTGTCCCAGTCGTCGAGGGTCTCGATGTGCTCGTCCCGCTCGATCACGCCGAAGACGAGGCGGGGCTCCTCCTCGCTCACGTCCTCGATCCGGCCGTGCACCACGAGACGGTCCCAGACCGGGGCGAGGGAGGTGAAGATCTTCGTGCCGGTGAGGCGGTGGCCGCCGTCCTCGTCGGGCGCCGCAGCCGTGCCGGAGTCGAAGAGCATCGCGTCGTTGCCGGCCTCGGAGATGCCGAAGGCGAACAGCTGCCCCGCGGCGGCGTCCTCGAGGATCGTGCGCACGGAGGGGACGCCGAGCCGGTGGGCGTGCAGGGCGGCTCCGGTGACCACGAGGTGCATGTTCATCGACAGGGCCGTGGCGGGGGCGGCGCCGGCCAGGCGGCGCTGGACGCGGGCGGCCTCGAGCAGGCCGGCGCCCAGGCCTCCGAGCTCGGCCGGCACCAGCAGGCGCAGGTAGCCGCGCTCGCGCAGATCCGCGAGATCGTTCGACGGGAAGGTGTTCTCCCGGTCGTGGACCGCCGCGCGCTCGCGGAAGGTCTCCAGCAGGGAATCGGGCAGCAGGTCCACGGGGTCGACGCTCATGACCTCACGCTAGTCCAGCTCGCAGGCGGTGCGGGGACAGCGTGCGGGGACGGGTTCCCGGTGAGGGCCGGCGGCCTCAGGCCCGCAGCGTCGCGACGACGGGCCGGTGGTCGGAGGCGACGAGACCGCCGGTCTCGAGGTCCAGCACGGTGACCGGGCCGCGCACCCAGAGCGAGTCGATGCGCCGCACGGGGAAGCGCGCGGGATGGGTGGGCCGTGCCGGATCGCCCAGGAGCGGGGCGAGGGGCGGCAGGCGTCGGAGCAGGCGGTGCAGCGCGTGCCGCGTCGCCCGGTGCAGGGCGGCACGCCGCGCTCCCCCGTCGGCCGCGCCGAGTCCCCGGGCCTCCGCCTCGCGCGCCGTGCGGAGCTCGCCCGCGGCCTCTCGCCACCCGCCGGCGCCGAGCGCTCTCAGCTCGGGCTCGTGCGGGGAGGCGTTGAGGTCCCCGAGCAGCACGGCCGGGCCGATGAGCTCCTCGGCGCGGCGGAGGATGCCGAGCGCCTCGGCCGTGCGGTGCTCGGGCAGGTCGTTGTCCAGATGGGTCACCAGCAGCTCGAGCGCCTCCCCCGCCTCGCGGGTCACCCGGGCCTGCAGCACCCCGCGGCTCTCGTGCGGGGCGGGGACGCCGGGATGGGCGGGCAGCTCGTGCATGACCGGCCCGGTCAGGGTGTGCGGGGTCAGCAGCGCGACGCCGTAGCGCCGTCGCGGCCGACCGGGCTCGGCGGGCGGCAGGTCGAGCGCCGCTCCGAAGGCGACCTCCCAGCCCAGCAGCTCGCCGAGCCGGGCGGCCTGGTCCTCGTGGCCGGTGCGGGGACCGTAGGCGACGTCGACCTCCTGCAGGCCGACCACGTCGGCGCGCAGCGCGCCGATCTCCCCGGCGGTGCGGGCGAGGTCGACCCGTCCGTCCCGGCCCAGGCCGTGGCGGATGTTGTAGGTCGCGACCCGCCACAGCGCCATGTTCAGGACCGACCCGAGGTCAGGAGAGGCAGCCGGGGCCCAGCAGCGCCTTCAGCGAGGCGTACAGCGCGGCCGACGGGGTGACGGCCAGGCGCTTGTCCAGCTGCATGAGCGTGGTCCGGCCGGGCTCCTGCAGCTTGACCCGCACCTCGGAGGAGCCGGGGTTGTCCTCGAGCACGCCGCGGAGGTCGCCGACCACCCGCTCGGTGGCGCGCATGGCGGGCAGCGCGATCGTGACCGGGCCGTCGGCCCCTCCCCCGGTCTCCGGGATCGTCATCTCCATGACCCGCAGCTCGGGCATGCCCTTGGAGGTGTCCACGCGACCCTTCATCGAGACGACGAGGTCCTCGGCGAGCTCGGAGGCGACGGTCATGTAGGTCGAGGGGAACATGAGGCAGTCGATGGACCCTTCGAGGTCCTCGACGGTGGCGATCGCCCACATGTCGCCCTTCTTGGTGGTCTTGCGCTGCAGGGTGGTGATCAGCCCCGCGATCGTGACCATCTCTCCGTCCTTGACGGCGCCCTCGTCGGCGAGCGAGCTGATGGAGGTCGAGGAGTTCTGGGCGATGACGTGCTCGAGCCCGTACAGCGGGTGGTCCGAGACGTACAGGCCCAGCATGTTCCGCTCGAAGGCGAGCTTCTCCTTGCGGTCCCACTCCGGGAGGTCCGGGATGGTCAGCGTCGCGGCGGAGCCGGAGGCCATGGAGTCCTCCCCCTCGCCGCCGCCCGCACCGCCGAAGACGTCGGCGAAGAGGTCGTACTGGCCCTGGGCCTCCTTGCGCTTGACGTCCACGACGGAGTCGACGGCGTCCTCGTGGATCAGCACCAGGGAGCGTCGGTTGTGGCCGAGGGAGTCGAAGGCGCCGCCCTTGATGAGCGACTCGATGGTGCGCTTGTTGCACACCGTCAGCGGGACCTTGTCCAGGAAGTCGGTGAAGGAGGTGAAGGCGCCCTTCTCCTCGCGCGTCCTGATGATCTCCTCGACGACGTTCGCGCCGACGTTGCGGATCGCGGAGAGGCCGAAGCGGATGTCGTCCCCGACGGCGGAGAAGTACAGGTCCGACTCGTTGACGTCCGGAGGGAGCACGGTGATGCCGCGGTGACGACAGTCGCCGAGGTAGAGGCCCAGACGGTCGCGATTCTCCTGCGTGGAGGTCAGCAGCGCGGCCATGTACTCGGTGGGGTGGTTCGCCTTGAGATAGGCGGTCCAGTAGGAGACCACGCCGTAGGCGGCGGAGTGGGACTTGTTGAAGGCGTAGTCCGCGAAGGGCAGCAGCGTCTCCCACAGCGCCTGGACGGCCGCGTCGGAGTAGCCGTTGGACTTCATGCCCGCCTCGAAGGAGACGTACTGCTTGTCCAGCTCCGCCTTCTTCTTCTTGCCCATGGCGCGGCGGAGGATGTCCGCCTCGCCGAGCGAGTAGCCGGCGACCTTCTGCGCCGTCTGCATGACCTGCTCCTGGTAGACGAGCACGCCGTAGGTCTCGTCGAGGATCTCCGCGAGGGGCTCCTCGAGCTCGGGATGGATCGGCGTGATCTCCTGCAGGCCGTTCTTGCGCAGCGCGTAGTTGGTGTGCGAGCCCATGCCCATCGGGCCCGGTCGGTACAGCGCCGAGACGGCGGTGATGTCCCCGAACTGGTCGGGCTTCATCTGCCGCAGCAGGGTGCGCATGCCGGAGCCGTCCAGCTGGAACACGCCGAGGGTGTCGCCCTTCTGGAGCAGCTCGTAGGTCGCCGGGTCGTCGAAGGGCAGGGTCTCCAGGTCCGGCGGAGTCTTCCCGTTGCGGGACATGTTCTCCACCGCGTCGGAGAGGACGGTGAGGTTGCGCAGCCCGAGGAAGTCCATCTTCAACAGGCCGAGCGTCTCGCAGGTCGGGTACTCGAACTGGGTGATGATCTGGCCGTCGGAGGGGCGGCGCATCATCGGGATGATGTCGGTGAGGGTGTGGCTGGACATGATGACCGCGCAGGCGTGCACGCCCCAGCCGCGGGTCAGGCCCTCCACGCCCTTGGCGATCTCGACGACCTTCTGGACGTCGGGGTCCTCGTCGTGCATGCGGCGGAACTCGTTCGCCTCCGCGTAGCGCTTGTGCTCGGGGTCGAAGATCCCGTTGATCGGGATGTCCTTGCCCATCACCGCCGGCGGCAGCGCCTTGGTGATCTTGTCCCCCATCGCGAAGGGGTAGTCGAGCACGCGGGCGGCGTCCTTGATGGAGTTCTTGGTCTTCATCACGCCGTAGGTGACGACCTGGGAGACCTTGTCGTCGCCGTACTTGCGCTCCACGTAGTCGATGACCTCGCCGCGACGGCGATCATCGAAGTCGACGTCGAAGTCGGGCATGGAGACGCGGTCCGGGTTCAGGAACCGCTCGAAGAGCAGGCCGTGCTCGATCGGGTCGAGGTCCGTGATGCGCATGGCGTAGGCGACCATCGAGCCGGCGCCGGAGCCACGGCCCGGGCCGACGCGGATCCCCTGCTCCTTGGCCCACTTGATGTAGTCGGAGACGACCAGGAAGTAGCCGGGGAAGCCCATCTGCAGGATGATCCCGACCTCGTAGTCGGCGCGCTTCTGGACCTCGTCGGGGATCCCGGAGGGGTAGCGGTACTCGAGCCCGTCCTGGACCTGCTTGACGAACCACGACTCCTCGTCCTCACCGCCGGGGGTGGGGAAGTGGGGCATGTAGTTCGCGCCCTCGTCCGTGGTGGTGAAGGAGACGTCGCACATCTCGGCGATGCGCAGGGTGTTGTCGCACGCCTCGGGGAACTCGCGGAACAGCTCGCGCATCTGCTGGGCGGACTTCAGGAAGTAGCCGGAGCCGCCGAACTTGAAGCGGTCGGGGTCGTTCAGGCGCGAGCCGGAGTTGATGCACAGCAGCACGTCCTGGATGGTGGCGTCCTGCTCGGTGACGTAGTGGAGGTCGTTGGTCGCCACCAGCGGCGCGCCCACGGCCTTGGCGACCTCGAGCAGGTCCTTGGTCACGCGCTTCTCGATGTCGAGCCCATGGTCCATCAGCTCGATGAAGTAGCTGTCCTTGCCGAACATGTCCTGGAACTCGCCGGCGGCCTTCACGGCCTCGTCGAACTGTCCCAGGCGCAGGCGGGTCTGGACCTCGCCGGAGGGGCAGCCGGAGGTGGCGATCAGGCCCGGCGAGTACTTCGAGAGGATCTCGCGGTCCATGCGGGGCCACTTGCCCATCTGACCGTCCAGCGACGCGGCGGAGCCGAGGCGGAAGAGGTTGTGCATGCCCTCGGTCGACTTCGACAGCAGGGTCATGTGGGTGTATGCGCCGCGGGCGGAGACGTCGTCGCCGGCGGCCTGCTGCTCCTTGGTGCCCCACTGCATGCGGGTGCGGTCATGACGACTCGTCCCGGGAGTCACATAGGCCTCGATGCCGACGATCGGCTTCACGCCGGCGTCGGTCGCGGCCTTGTAGAACTCGTAGGCGCCGAAGAGGTAGCCGTGGTCGGTGATCGCCACGGCGCTCTGGCCCTGGTTCACCGTCTCGGCGACGAGTTTGTCGATCTTCGCGGCCCCGTCCAGGAGCGAGTAGTCGGTGTGGACGTGGAGGTGGACGAAGTCATCGGAACCCGCAGAAGCCATGCCCACCAGAGTAGCCGCGAGCACCGACCGGCGAGCGCTCAGACGGGGGTCGGAGAGGTCACCCCGGCGCGTCCGGCGTGTCGGGGATCCGGGGGCGCGCCGGGGCGAGTGCGAGGGCGGCTCAGCGGGGGCGGGCGACCTCGGCGTGGGTGCGCAGGATGTCCTCGGTGGTGCCCTCGGGCGCGCGGCCGATGCCGCACTCGGTGGCGACGCCGAAGTCGCGGTCGAGCACCTTCTGCGCGGCGGCGATGCGGGAGCGCGCCCCGTCGGCGCCGTCCTCTCGGTGGACGAGCCCTAGGTACAGCTCGGGCACCTCGGCGAGCTCGGCGAGCGGGGCGAAGTAGGCCTCGTCGTCGCGGGAGATCGGCACCGGCAGGTGCAGCCAGGTCAGCGTGCGGCCGGTGGCGCCGAGGACGGCGTTGGCGACCTCGACGAGGTGCGCGGTGTCGGCGGGCTCGACGAAGTGCTTCTCCCCCGCGTCGCCGTAGCAGAGGTGCATGCCGACCTCGACATCGGCGGGGACGGCGTCGACGAGCGCGGCGAGCCGGGCGACGATCCCCTCGAGCACTCCCCCGGTCCACCAGCCCTGCATAACCGTGCCGTAGCCGGAGGCGCCCTCGAGGATGCCCATCTCGGAGGCGACGTCCCACTGGATCGCGAGGTCCTCGTGCGGGATGTGCTCGAGGAACTGCTCGAGCTCGCCCAGCAGCGCGTCCGCGTAGACCGGCTCGATCGCGATCCGGTCGTCCCCGTAGAAGAACGAGGAGATCACCGCGACGGGGGTGGGCAAGGAGACCTGGAAGCGCGTCCCGGCCGGGATCGCGCCCTCCTCGCGCAGACGGGCGAACAGCGCGTAGGACTCGATGGCGGCGTCCGCGTAGCCGAGCGGCGGCAGCTCGATCTCGGCGGCCTCGACCTCGTCGGCGAGCCGGAGCGGGCGGGCGTCGAGCCCGGCGCCGAAGGGGATCGGTTCCTCCCCCACGCGCTCGATGCCGTCGGCCTCGCCGAGCACGTCGGGCTGGAACATGATCCAGTGGAACCTCTTGCCGACCTCGCCGTCGGGGATCCGCCCGACGTGCGCGCCGAGGATCTCGGCGACCGTGCGCATGGTCTTCTCGGCGTCGTCGTAGTTCACGCTGCCCGTGAGGAGGGCGCCCTGTGGAGTCGTCATGGGGTCAGGGTACGGGCGATGCACGTGGACGGCGGTCTCGGAGGGACACCCCTGGAGAGCCCCACGGGGGATCTGCGGGAGCCATGACGCCGCATCGGGCTCCGGAGACTCCAGGCATCGGGAGACGGGCTCGCGGGAATCCAGTTGCCGGCACCGCGACCGTCGACCAGGGTCGACCGCATGGACGCGACAGTGAGGAAGGGGGCCGATGCCTTCGGGCTCGGCCGCATCGAGGCGCTCTCCCGCGTCGAGGGCGGGCTGTCGAACGACATGTGGCGCGTGCGGAGCAGCGAGGGGGACTTCGCCGTGAAGGTCATGCGCGCCCATGCCGACGCGCTGAACTTCCGCGGCAATGTCGAGGCCGCCTTCGAGATCGAGCTCAGAGCGTTCCGGGCGGGCGTCCCGTGCCCCGAGCCCCGTCCGACGCCCGAAGGCCGCGCGCTCCTCCGCGTGGACGGCTGCTGGCTGCGTGCCCACCGCTGGCACGACGGCACGATGCCTGCTGTCGGGGAGCGCCTCGACGCCGCCGGCGACCTGCTGGCGCAGGTGCATCGAGCGGGGCGCGAGGTCACGCAGCCCCTCGAGGACCGGCCTACGGTGCCCCGTCGATGGGCCGGCCTCGCCGAGCTGCCGGGCCTCCCCGACGCGGTGTCCGCTCAGCTGCGCACTGCAGCGCCTGCTCTCGCCCAGCTCGAGTCCCGGACGCTCTCCCGCCACGGTGAGCCCACCGCTTTCGTCGACTCCCACGGGGACCTCGACCCCAAGAACACCCTAGTCTCGGACGGGCGGCTGCTCGCCGTGGACTGGGACGCGGCAGGCCCGCGCTCCGTCGCACGCGAGGCGGTCTCACTCGCCCTGGACTGGAGCCACGACGCCACCGGATTCCGACAGGCCCTCGCCGCCTACAGCGCCTCCTCCGGCCGAGCGATCCCCGCGGAGCCCTGGGCCCTCGGCGGCTGGGTCGACGGGATGAGCGGATGGCTCGCCTACAACGCCGAGCACCGCTCCCGCACCGCTCTCGGAGCGCGGGAGGTCACGGATGCCTGCACCCGGCTCCTCACCCTGCATCGGTCGCTCGACGAACACATGGCCGCCCTCGGTGCGATCTGAGCCCGCGCAGTACGGTGCGACCATGACAGACCTGCCCGCTGGCGGCGAGGACCTCGATCCCTCCGCGAGCGAAGTCTGGAACGAAGTCCGCGGCGGCGAGTCAGGCGCTCGGGTCTTCGTGCGAGCCGACGGTCTCCGGTACGCCAAGCTGGCGACTCGTGATCGCGCGGCAGAGCTCCTCGCCGAGCGCGACCGCTGCACGTGGGCCCACGCCCAAGGCATTCCCGGACCTGCCGTGCTCGCGTGGCGCGCGGACGGGTCGGGAGCACTGCTGGTCACCTCGGCCGTTCCCGGCGTCCCTGCCCACCGCATCGACGCCGACCGGGCGCTCACGCTCTGGCCGCACATCATCGACGCCGTTCGCGAGCTGCATGGGACGGACGTGGCCGACTGCCCGTTCGACCGCGGGACGGAGCGGATGCTCGCACTGGCTCGCGATGTCGTCGCACGCGACGCGGTCGATCCGTCGTTCCTGCGCCCCGAGCAGCACGCGCGCACCCCGCGTAAGCTTCTCGACGATCTGGAGCGCCAGCATCCGCACCGTCTCCTCCAGGAGCAGGACGATCGGGCGGTCTGCCACGGGGACCTGTGCCTGCCGAACATCATGGTCGACCCCGACACCTTGGACGTCCTCGGCTTCATCGACCTCGGACGGCTCGGGGTCGCGGACCGGCACGCGGATCTCTCGCTCCTGCTCGCCAACGCCAGCGACACCTGGCCCGACCACGCGCACGCCCTCGCGGAGATGCTCCTGGCACGTTACGGGCGACCGATCGACGGCGAACGACTCGAGTTCCACCTCCACCTCGATCCCTTGACGTGGGGCTGACCCGGCCCGGCTGGACGCCTCGTCGGACTCCGAGGAATCCACTGCCTGCGCGCACCGGGATGTGGTGAGATGTCCCCATGCGTCTTCCCGGTTCCTCCTGGTGGCGGCTGCTCTCGCAGCCGTGACGCACTCACCCGCGGGCTGCATGGCAGCCCGCGCCTCCGTGGACCCACTGTCCGTGCAGCTCACTTCTCTCGAAGGAGCACTCCATGGACTCGTTCTCCGCCACCTCCGCACGCATGCCTGCCCTGCGGTCCTCGATCAGCGAGGACCCCGGTCGATATCGCGTCCTGACCGGGGAGCGGCCCACCGGGCATCTCCACCTCGGCCACTACGTCGGCACCCTCCGCGAGCGCGTCCGTCTGCAGGACGCAGGCGTCGAGACGTTCGTGATCCTCGCGGACTACCAGGTCATCACGGACCGCGACACTGCCGGCACTGTCCGCGAGAACGTGTACAGCGCGGTCCTGGACTATCTCGCGGCCGGCATCGATCCCGCCCGGTCGACGATCTTCACCCACTCGGCCGTCCCCGAGCTCCACCAGCTCTTCCTCCCGTTCCTGAGCCTCGTCACGGAGGCGGAGCTCCACCGCAACCCGACCGTCAAGTCCGAGCTGCTCGCCTCCGGGAGGGCGCTGAACGGCCTGCTGCTGACCTATCCCGTCCACCAGGCGGCGGACATCCTGTTCTGCAAGGGCGACCTGGTGCCCGTCGGGAAGGACAATCTGCCTCACGTCGAGGTGACCCGGACGATCGCACGCCGGTTCAACGAGCGGTACGGCGAGGTGTTCCCTGTGCCCGAGGCCCTGATCACCGAGTCGCCGGAGCTGCCGGGGCTCGACGGGAGGAAGATGTCCAAGAGCTACGGGAACACGATCACCCTGGCGATGAGCGAGGACGAGACCGCTCGGCGCCTCCGCAGTGCCCCGACGGACTCCGAGCGGACGATCTCCTACGATCCGGCCTCCCGGCCCGGAGTGTCCGCTCTGCTCGACACCGCCGCCGTCTGCTCGGGGCGGAGCCCCCAGGACATCGCGGAGGAGCTCGGCGACAAGGGCAGCGGGGCTCTCAAGGCGCTCGCCACCGACGCGGTGAACGAGCACCTCCGCGAGCTCCGGCGACGACGCGCGGCACTGGACGTGGCAGACGCGGTCGAGGTGCTCCGCTCCGGCAATCAGGCCGCACGTGAGATCGCGATCGACACCCTCGACGAGACCCGTGCTGCGATGGGGATGCAGTACTGACGGCGGTGCGAGGTCCGGCAGCGCCCTGCCATGCCGAGCAGGAGGCCGGTGCTCCGGCCGGACGTCCCGGAACGGTGCCCCGCCGCCTCCGCCTCAGACCCCGTCCTCCTCCGCCTCCTGCTCGCGGCGCATGTCCGCCAGCAGCGAGTTCATGTAGTCGTGGACGTCCTCGTAGCTGAGGCGGCGCTCGTCGCGGCGCGGCGGGATGCCGCCCACGAAGGCGCCGCCGTGCCAGGCCATGGAGTCGTCCGGCAGTGTCGGGTCATCGTCGCGCCAGAGGTCGATCGGGATCGCGTGGGCGGCGAGGTCGCGGGCGATCTCGTCGGCCCGTGCGGGATCGCCCGAGCGCTGCAGCACCGAGACCAGCAGGGACTGCGCAGCCCAGGCCAGAGCGTCATCGCCGCTGCGCTCCCCCGGCTCGACCGACTCCTGCACGAGGGCGATGTAGCTCGCGGCGAGCTCGTCGGCCCCGTCCTCGTGATGGTCCTTCGCCACGCGCAGGGCGACCTTCGGCACCAGGTCCCGCGCCTCCCACAGCACCGCCGCGCCCACCAGCGCCATCCCCACCCCGGTCGGGAAGTCCGGGTCCAGTGCCAGCTCGGAGCTCGGGGTGCGGCCGGCGCGACGGTCGTCGTCGGCCGCGAGGAACTCTTCCACGGAGCGCTCGAGCGCGGAGCGCACCCGCTCGTCGTCGCGCAGCGCGAGCTCCGCCCCGGCCGGGTCCAGGCCCAGGCGTCGCGCCACGCGGGCGACGGGGAAGTCGGGGCGGGACAGGGCGGCGTCCCGGGTGGGGGTCAGGGCGCCGGAGGTCTGCTCGTCGGTCATGGCTCGACGGTATCGCCTGACAGGATGGGCCGATGCACGCCGACACCCCGATCCTTCTGCGGCCGCTGCTCGCCGACGATGCCGAGATCTTCACCGACTGGGCCGCGGACGAGGTCTTCGTCGCCCACGCGGGCTGGACCCCGGGTCTCCCGCGCCAGGAGCACACGGTGTTCTGGCAGCGCCTCGCCGACTCGCCCCCGCCCGAGCTGCTGCGACTGGTCGCCGAGGACCGCGGCGAGGTAGTGGGCACCGTGGACCTGCACGGACTCGAGCCGGGGATCCGGGAGCTGGGCTACGTGGTCGGGCCGAGCGCGAACTGGGGGCGCGGTCTCGGCACCGCGCTGGCCCGCGCGGGGCTGGCCCACGGCTTCGACGTGCTCGGCCTGGAGAAGGTGTGGGCGGAGGCGCTGCCCGCGAACCGCGCCTCGGTCCGGATCCTGCGCCGGCTCGGGATGCGGGCCGACGGGCACGGGGAGATCGAGGAGTTCCTCGGCGTCCCCGGCCGCTACGAGCGCTACACGATCACCCGCGAGCAGCACGAACACCGCGCCGGGACGGAGCGGCCGCTCAGCGCTCCCTGAGCCGCTCGAGCGCCTGCTGGAGGTCGTCCGGGTAGGTGGAGGTGAAGGTGACCTCGCGCCCGCTGACGGGATGGGTGAAGGTCAGCTCCATCGCGTGCAGCCACTGGCGCACGAGGCCCACCGTGGTCGCGAGGGTGGGGTCCGCGCCGTAGAGCGGATCGCCGACCAGCGGATGACGCAGCGCCGCCATGTGCACGCGGATCTGATGGGTGCGGCCGGTCTCCAGGCCCACGCGCAGCAGGGTCGCGCCGCGCAGCTCCTCGAGGGTCTCGTAGTGGGTGACGGAGTGCTTGCCGTCCTCGCGCACCGCGAACTTGTAGTCGTGGTTCGGAGAGCGGCCGATGGGCGCGTCGATCGTGCCGGAGGGCTGGTCGGGCGCGCCCTGGCACACCGCGTGGTAGACCTTCCTCACCTCGCGGGCGCGGAAGGCGTCCTTGAGCGTGGTGTAGGCGCGCTCGGTGCGGGCGACGACCATCAGCCCGCTGGTGCCCACGTCAAGGCGCGAGACGATGCCCTGCCGCTCCGGGTCGCCGGTGGTGCGGATCGAGACCCCGGCGGCGGCGAGATGGCCCAGCACCGTCGGCCCGGACCAGCCGGCGCTCGGGTGCGCGGCCACGCCCACGGGCTTGTCGATCACGACGATGTCGTCGTCCTGGTGGATCAGGCTCATGCCCTCGGCGATCTGGGGCCTCACCTGCACGGCGGGCTTCTCGTCCGGCAGCTCGACGTCGACCGTCGCGCCGGGCTCGAGGCGGGTGGAGCGGGCGGGCACCTGCCCGTCCACGAGCACATGCCCGGCCATGACGAGGTCCGCGGCGCGGGTGCGGGACAGGCCCAGCATGCGGGAGACGCCCACGTCCACGCGCTCGCCGGCGAGGCCGTCGGGGACCATCAGGATGCGGGAGGCGCTCACCGCTCACCCTCCTGCTCGGGCGCCTCCGGCTCTGCTCCCGGCTCCGGGGTCACCGTCTCCTCGGCGCGGGCGGGATCGGCGTCGAGCCCGAACAGCCCGAGCGCGACGATGAGGATCGCCCCGCCCACCACGGCCATGTCGGCGACGTTGAACACCGGCCAGCGCGGCAGCTCGAGGAAGTCGACGACGGCGCCGTGGAAGGGGCCCGGAGCGCGCAGCAGCCGGTCGTGGATGTTGCCGAGCGCTCCGCCCATGATCAGGCCCAGGGCCAGCGCGTACCAGGGCGAGCGCACCGAGCGGACGGCGAAGACGATCACGCCGAGCACGATCGCCATCTGCAGGCAGGTCACGACCGGGGTGATCCCCGAGCCCATCCCCCAGGCCGCCCCGGAGTTGTACAGCAGGGTCAGCTGCAGCACCTCGCCGAGGAAGGGCTGCGGGTCGAGCTCGGGCAGGGTCGCGACCGCCCAGTTCTTCGTCACCTGGTCCACGACCAGGAGCACGAGGGCCAGGGCGCCGACGATCGTGAGGACGGCGGGGCGGCTCAGACGGCGACGAGCGCCGGTCCGCAGAGGGCCGGCGCTCGTCGACGCGGGGTCAGGAGTGCTCACAGACCGAAGTTCGCCTGCTTGTCCTGCGTCTCGCTCGTGTCGAGCTCGCGCAGCTGGTTCTCCAGGTAGTTGCGCAGACGGTTGCGGTAGTCGCGCTCGAAGTTGCGCAGGCCCTCGATGGTCTTGTCGAGCTCTGCCTTCTTGGACTCGAGATCGGCCAGCGTGGTGCGGGACTTCTCCTCGGCCTCGCCGACGATGCGCTTGTGCTCCTCGTTCGCCTCCGTGATGAGACGGTCGCGCTCGTCCTCGCCGTTCTTGACGTGCTCGTCGTGCAGGCGGTTGGCCAGGGCGATGATGCCCGCGGCGGACTGGTCCGGGGTCTGCGCCGCGGCGGCCGCGGCGGCGGGCTCCTCGGCGGCGGCCTCGGTCTCCTCCTCGGCCACGACGGCCTGCGGAGCGGTCTCGTCGGTGCTGTCGGCGGTGGCGCCGGGCACCTCGGAGACGACGGTCGCCTCATCCTGGTCCTCGGCCTCGACGGCCGCGGCGGGAGCGCCGGACTCGAGCTCCGCGATGCGGTTCTGCGCCTCCTCGAGCTCCTTCTTCAGGCGCTCGTTCTCCGAGATCAGTTCCTTCAGACGGGGTTCGACCTCGTTGTCGAGGAAGTTGTCCACCTCGTCCATGTCGTAGCCCTCGGAGAACCGGACCGGGGTGAACCGCTGATTCATCAGGTCTTCGGGCATCAGAGCCATGGGTCACCTTTTCGTCGTTCGTAGGTCGGTGTGCGCAGCGGGGCGCGGTGCGGACAGCCTAGCGGATCTACGGCGCGGCCCCACCACCGGGAGGGAGGAGCCGCGCACGTCACATCGCGAGACCGGCCAGGACTCGCAGCAGGATCCAGCCCACGATCAGCAGGATCATGAGGGAGAGGTCGAGGCTCACCGCGCCGAGGCGCACCGGCGGGATGAGGCGTCGCAGGAGCTTCACCGGGGGGTCCGTCAGCGTGAAGACCACCTCGAAGAGCACCAGCGCGATGCCGGAGGGCCGGTACTCGCGGGCGTAGCCCTGGATCCACTCGAGCACCAGACGCGCCAGCAGCACGAGCAGGTACAGCAGGAGTACCAGATAGAGGATTCCGGCGACGAGCTGCACGAGCGGCTCAGCTCTGGTTGTAGAAGCTGCCCTCGTCGGCCGAGGAGTCCCCGTCGACCTGGACGAACTCCGGCGAGAGCAGGAACACCTTGGAGGTGACGCGCTCGATCGTGCCGCGGAGGCCGAAGACGAGACCGGCGGAGAAGTCGACCATGCGCTTGGCGTCGCCGTCCTGCATGTCCGAGAGGTTCATGATCACCGGCACGCCGTCGCGGAAGGACTCGCCGATCGCCTTGGCGTCGTTGTACGACCGCGGATGGATCGTGGTGATGCGCTGCATCGACTCCTCCACTGACGGGGCCATGGCGACCACGTTCGAGTGCTGACGGATCGGGGTCACCTGGGCCTCCCGTTCGGGGGCGGGCTCGGGCGCCCGCTCGGTGCGGCGGGACGGGGCGGGCTCCTCCTGGCGGTACCGCTCGTCCTCGTAGTACTCGTCGTCGACCTCGTTCGCGAGGCCGAGTGCGACCATGGCGTTGCGCCAGGTTCCCATGGCAGATCTCCCAGTCGTTGTTCGCGCTGACCTGGGCCCCGGGGAAGCACGGGGAGTGCGCGGGGGCCCGTTGACCCGAAAGTACCGCAGGCCGCTGGACGGTCCGGGGACGTCACCGGCGTGTCGTGCGTGTCGTGGTGCGCCGCTCCCCCCGGTCGCGCGCCCGCGAGGTGCGCTTCAGGCGCGGCGCAGCGCGCCGACGAAGCGACCGGTGGCGGCGCTGCGGCGGTAGGAGAAGAAGCGGTCGTCCTCGAGGGTGCAGGGATGCTCGGCGTCGATCGCGCCCTCGGGCACCCCGGCCTCGCGGAGCACGCTGACCGCTCCTGCTCGGAGGTCGAGCGCGGGGGTGCCCCAGCGCGTGGTGGAGGCGGTCGCCGGGAGTCGGCCGACGGCGTCCTCCCGCATAGGGGCGGGCACCTCGTAGCAGGCGCCGCAGATCGCGGGGCCGATGCTCGCCGTCACCTGCTCGGGGCGGGCGCCGAGGCGGCCCATCTCCGCGAGGGTCGCCTCGAGCACCCCGTCCAGCAGTCCGCGGCGACCGGCGTGGGCGGCCGCGACCACACCGGCGACGGGGTCGGACAGCAGCACGGGAAGGCAGTCGGCGACCATGATCGCGAGCGCCACATCGGTGCGGTCGGTGACGATCGCGTCGGCGCGGACGACGGGCGCGGCGTCCTGCGCGGGCTCGGCGGCGTCGGCGGGCAGCACGTGCACGTCGGCGGAGTGGATCTGCTCGACGAACACCAGCGGCGCGCCGATCTCCGCGGCGAGCAGCGCCCGGTTCCGCTCGACGGCGCCCTCGTCGTCGCCGACGTGGCGGGCGAGGTTCAGCGCGGCGTGCTCGCCGGTGCTGACCCCGCCCCTGCGCCCCGTGAACAGGGCACGGGCCCCGCGGATCCGCGGGGCCCGTGCGCTGAGGGGACTCGTCACTTCAGGAAGGACGGCAGATCGAGATCGTCGTCGTCCGCCGGGGGCTCCTCGATGTGCGGCGGACGGGCGGGCTCGGGCGCGCGGGGCGCCGGCTGCGGGGCGACCTGCTGCTCCTGGCCGGCGTCCTCGGAGTCCGCGGCGTCGAGCACCTCGGTCTCGGGCTCGGGGGCGCTGGGCCGCGACGGGGAGAAGGACTGCTGCGGCAGGCCCCAGGCTCCCGGGGAGGTGGCGGCCGCACCGGCGCCCTGGGCGGGACGCTGCTCCTGGACCGCGGGGCGCTGCTGCGCGGCCGGGCGCTGCTGCGCCGCGGGGCGCGGGGCGCTCTGCTCGGTGCGCGCGGCGGGGCGCTGCTGCGGGGTGAGGTCCTGGCGGGGCTGGGGGCCGCCGCCCTCGAAGCCCGCGGCGATCACGGTCACGCGCACCTCGTCGCCGAGGGCGTCGTCGATGACGGAGCCGAAGATGATGTTCGCATCCGGGTGCGCGGCCTCCTGGACCAGGC
>Ga0308157_10000936_pt1 | contig 73243 bp, 78 predicted proteins | sample PhyBR1_FD_201035 | JGI IMG/M metagenome (GOLD analysis project Ga0308157, IMG submission 201035) | Phyllosphere microbial communities from UC Gill Tract Community Farm, Albany, California, United States - DLSLB.R1 | ecosystem: Host-associated > Plants > Phyllosphere > Unclassified | place: USA...
GAGGCGCAAAGATGCTGTTTTGTAATTGCTTATACAAAAAATTAGCATCGCCACCGGTTATAATTACCTTCAAAGCACTTTCTTTTTTATTATTTAGGGCAATAAAGCCTTCAATTTCATTTATTACACCTTGTAAAACGCCGTTTTTAATTGCCGACTGTGTATCTGTCCCCTCAGTTACGTCTTCCTGTTCATTCCATTCTACCAAAGGCAGACGACCTGTAAATTCGTGTACAGCCCTGAAACGCATTTTTATCCCCGGACTGATGCTACCACCAAAATACACTTTCGACTGGTTTAAAACATCGTAAGTGATACAAGTTCCTGCATCAACTATTAAGCTGGCACTTGCCGGGAATAATCCATTTGCACCTAAAACAGCAGCCCATCTATCTAATCCTAAAGTTGCAGGTGTTTTATACCTGTTTTGCACACCATTGGTTAACAAGGTCGAAAAACGGGTGTATGCTGTATGTTTTTTCAAAAATCCCTCAAGCTGGCCAATTTCCTGATTAACACTGCTGATAATTGATTTATCTGGTGAAAATTTCTCTATCAGCTGAGCCAGGTCAATTATGCCAAGTTTATTAAAACGCTGATGGTGAACGATTACTTTATTTGAAAAAACAGCTACCTTAACAGCAGAGTTTCCAATATCAATGCTTAACGTGCGCATTTAAAATTTCCCTTTATCAAATTTATATTTTAGAAATTCATCAGACCTCAGTTCTATCCATCAAATTAAAACCTAAAAAGTTTTAACGCTAAAATCATGCACAAAGCTATTAATCTTTGTCAAGTTTCGTTCTAGTTATTTGTTAAAAAAGGTTAAACAAACAGAAAGTACTGCACCGAAAGCACAAACAAAAGGAACAAAGTTTCATAAAACCAGCGCTTCTTTGCATTGCTAAAATAGTAAGCCAACAGCACTGCCCCTGGCGGCACGCAAAGCAGAAAATGCCAGGTACGGAAATTGGGTTTGAGGTAAAAACTAACTATAGCTACGATAAACATAAAAAAAAGCAATTGAAAGCTTTTTCGCGTACTGATAAAACTCCTGAAGAAATTTTCGCGTAGCTGCAATGAGGCCAGAATCATGATAATTGCTACTGGAATAAGTACCAGGTAATCATTATAGTTGATTTTAAATACCGATGGAAACTTATTACCCAAAGGTTTCCATATCTGATAAAAAGAGCTCAGATTATCTTTCCAGTAGTAAAATACGGCCAGGAAAAAAAATACGGTAATAAAGCCGATGAGCCCGGCTACCCACTCACGCCAGTTAAAAGACCTGAAAAGGAGTAGGGCCAAAAAAATCATGAGCAACATACCCATAAAAGGGAAATAAACCAGTGTACCAATGGCAATAATCATCCCAATATCGAAAACAGTAGTAATCGAATTAGCGCTTTTACCCAGTTTCAAAAACTTATCAATAATCCAGATCAGCAGGAAATTACAGATCAATGCCGGATTTAAAGTCATAAAAGGCATGAACAAACTGGTTCCGGTTACAAACATTAAGCCCGGCAGAAAGCTTGGTTTACCCAGTAAATTGTGATTATTAATGATACGGTTAAAAATTAAGGACTGAACATAAACCAAAACCGCAGCAATAAAGATATTGGTTTGTGCAGTAAAAGCATTGTCGAGATCTACATTAATCAACAAGCGGGCAAAAGGCTCCAGAAAATCGAAGTTTAACTGTGAGGGAGTTTCATAAAAGATAGCCATACGCATAAAAAATGTGTAGGCCAGCAAAAATATGAGGTTAACTGGATTTAGCTTTCTAAACTGATTAATCATGCCTTTTTAACGAGTAGGCAAAGTAAAGAAAATAATTTAAGACTAAAGCTAAAAGCGGAAAGACTAAAGTAGAGTGGGTCAAGAAGATCGGTCGTCATCTGGACTGGAACATAGGGGAATGGAACTCCATCCCGATAGATTTCTCTGCGGCATTGCATGCTGCTCGAATGATACAGGACACTGCGTTGAGAATGACACCTAATAGTCGACTACCGAATCCTGACTTAAGTACTCCAGACTATACCCTTGCATATTTTTTCACCATATCATCAATAATCTGAGCAGTTTCATCCGGGAAATCAAATTCATGTTTTTGAGGGTTTTCGACCCAGTTTTTAACAATAGGCAACCAGTTGCGTGTGCTCCCCCAGATCACCGGTAAGCCAAACTGCTTTAGAGCGTAGGCATTACACTGCTGCTCGAACTGGAAACGCATAGGGGCTACAAGCAGCTTTTTCTTTAAATAAAGTGCCTCTGCAGGCCCCTCAAAACCACCTCCGGTAAATAAACCTTCGCAGGTAGCTAAGCTCTTATTGAATTTTTCGTTGTTTACCGGTTCTACAAAAACGTTGCCTTCCTGGTAAGCCACCTTACTGTGTTTCGAAAAAATTTCCCATTTCACATTCGGAATTTGAGTGAAAAGTTTAACCAAACGCTTATCATCAATAGCCGGAAGGTACACGGTATAGTGACCCAGATTTATATTTTCCAGGCTTCTGATCTCAGCCCTGATTACCGGGGTATGAATAAAACTATCGTAACGATCGAAATGGAAGCCAATATGATATTTGGTGGGAGCATAACGGCTGAGAATCAGTTTTCCCCAATCCAAAGTTTTAGGCCGGGGGACTTTTTTTGATTTAAAAGCGGCCTGATGACTCAAAGAAACACACTCAATGCCCTGCAGTTTACATGCCCAGGCACTTACGGGTTCGAAATCATTAACAATCAGATTATAATCTTTCAGCGGGAGTAGTTTCATATCTTTTCTAAACCGGAAAAGATTCATATTTAGCCAGGTTTTATAATGGTCTACACCACCTTTTTTACCAAAAATGAAACTGAAACCGTGCAACTGGTATTTTACAGGTTGACTAAGTTTAACATCTGCCTGTGTCCCACTCACTAAAATATCGAGTTCACCATATTTTTGAAGCAAAGGAATAATTTCCCTGGCCCTGCTGATATGCCCGTTACCAGTCCCCTGTATTGCGTAAAGTATCTTCATTTATGCCCCGAATATCTAAAATTATTGGGCTATTTCATATTTTATATTCTGCAAAAGAATATTTATGTCGAGTTTACTCTTTAAATCTTCGGCATCAGAAAGGAGTCCTTCATCCAGTTCATCTTTCATAAAATGCTGGTGCTCATACTTAAACACTGTCCAGTTTTGGTTTTCATACTCTAAAGCCGTTAAACTTTCTACCCAATCGCCACTGTTCAGATAGGTAACACTTCCGCCTTCAGCAGTGATTTCTCTTTTTTCTGCCTGATGAATATGTCCGCAAACCACATACTGATAACCTTTTTCAATGGCAAGTTCAGCAGCCGTTTGCTCGAAACTGTTGATGAACTTAACGGCATCTTTAAATTTGGCCTTTACCTTTTTCGAGAAACTCATTTTTTCCCTGCCAAACGCGGTAAGCACCCAGTTTACCAAACTGTTAATCAGAATCAGGGTATCGTAACCTACTGCCCCCAGCTTAGCCAGCCATTTGGAGTGTTGCATGGTTACATCGAAAACATCGCCATGGAAAAACCAGGCTTTTTTGCCATCGAGCTCTAAAATCAGTTTATTCTGCAAATGGAAGGTGCCCATTTCCATGCCATCAAATTTCCTCAGCATTTCATCATGATTCCCGGTTAAGTAGTGCACCTGTACGCCTTCTGAAACGAATTTCATCAGCTTACGGATCACCTTCATGTGCGATTCGGGCCAGTAGCTTTTACTGAATTGCCAGATATCGATGATATCTCCATTTAAAATCAATGTCTTGGGTTTAATGCTTTTAAGGTACTTTAAAAGTTCCTTGGCATGGCAACCATAGGTGCCCAGATGCACATCGGATATCACGACTACATCAACATTTCTTTTGTTCATAAACGGGAAAATTTAGGGGGAAGAATCTTATTACCGCTCTTTTTAAGCAGTTCCGGAATACATTAGATGTGCTACCACTCTTCTTCCTCATCGAGTTTTACCTCAAAGGGGCTAAAGAAATAAAGTACAACAATTAATAAACACACGGCAAAAAATGATTCCAACATATCATCTGATTTACAATACAAAGGTAAGACGCTGTTTATCAAACAAATGTTACGACATTGTTAAATTATTATTCAATCTGATAATATATGTTAAAGGCTTATTGCCCTTGAAGAAATAAGATATGATATCAATAAAAAGCCCCGTAAGATTGAAATCCTATGGGGCTTGCTACTAACGATGCAATTGAAGGTTTAGCCTTTAACTGCTTTCCTTTTCTTCTTTTCTTCGTTATAAAAACCGAAACCCAATCCGGCCAATAACAGGATCGAACCTGCCAGTGAAATTTTCTCACCCGCATAGTATGCAGTCGGGTGGAAAATAAACTCCAGTTTGTGGTTACCCGCTTCTAATTGGGCTGCACGTAAAACATAATCTGCCCTGAAATATGGCTTTTCAACACCATCTATATACATTTTCCAGCCTTCCTTGTAATAAATCTCAGAGAAAACGGCAATTACATCTTTGGCCGAAGAGTACTCGTAAGTTAAATGATCAGGATGGTAGGTAGTTAAGCGAATAAAGCCTTCCTGTCCGGTCCCCAATCGTTTAGTATCGATTAAATTTTTATAGCTTTCATCAACAATGGCTTCTTTTTTAGCATCAAAACTGCTAATGGCTTTCATTTCCTCATCGGCATTTTTAGCAAACTGTACACTTTGTACAAACCAGGCATTACCCGCAGCAGTAGCATTGCGTTGCATTTTGTACGACCCGTTTTGAGGATCTTGTGTAATAATGTATTTGGTATTCAACATATCCAACACATCCTGATTGATGCTTTTGGTCATTTGTTTATCTACCAGCTCCTGGAAGCGTTTTAACCTTGCCGAGTGGAAGCCACCAACTGTTTTATGGAAATAGGAAGTTTCAGCACTCTTAAACGGATCGCCCAATGATAAATCGAAAACCCTGAAATTAGGATCTTTATCAGCAGAAATAAAATTATCTACATCTCGTGGCTGATAGTGGCTGGCCAAATCAGATTTGTTTACAAAGTTCTGGTTGTTTAAGTAACGACGGTCTACCTGCCATAAATCAATTAAAACGAACAAAGCTAAAAGACCAAAAGCCAGTTGCATGTTCATTTTTTTAGTGATCAATGCCCAGGTAATACCAAAACCAATGGCAATGAACAATAGGGTACGCAAAGCATCGGCACGGGCCAAAGCAACACGATCAGCAACAATAGCATTTAAAATTTCCATTGCAGCCCCCCTGTTGTTCTGTAAGGTTTGGGTTAATGCATCTAACACCTGTGCCTGATTGGCTTGTGTAAAGCTGAAAAAAGCAGTAGGAATAACCGCAATAATTAAAGCAAAACCGCCGGTAATACCTGCCGACCAGGTTAAACGCTGTACCAGGTATTTCTGGTCATACTTTCCTTCTTGTGCCTCTTTAATAGCCAAAATAGCCAGTAACGGAACCAGGAAGCCCACAACAGCCAAAATAGATTCTACCGCTCTGAATTTATTGTAACCAGGCAGGTAATCGAAGAAAATATCTGAAATGAAAGGCAAATTGCTTCCAAAAGACAGGAACATTAATAAAATACTCGTCCCCAAAATCCACCATTTCCAGCGGTGCTTAACGATAAATAAACCGAACACAAAAAGGAAGCAGATAATGGCTCCAAAATAATACGGGCCTGATGTGCCTGGTTTATTGCCCCAGTACTGATTGGTTCCCAGGTTTTGCGCAACGTAACCAATAGCCTGACGTGGATCTACACCAGAAAGGTTTTTTTCAACAGCTTTATAAGTATTGCTTTCAGGTTTAATCATTTCATCAATGCTGCTGGCACCACCATAAATGTTAGGGATTAAGAAAGAGAAACTTTCACCAACGCCCTGACTCCACTGGTAAGCATATTCTTTATCCAGACCATTTGATGGCTCTGCCTTATCAGTTGTTAAGTTCGATTTACCCCGGATGGTTTCTTTACCATATTGATAGGTGGTCCACAAGGTACCTGCATTAACCAGTACCGACAAGAAGATACCCGCAACAATATAAGCGATAGCCTTGCCAAAAACTGCAAGTTGCTTAGCTTTAATAGCATGGTAAAGTTCAATACAGCCCAGAATAAATAAGGCCATAAACAAATAATAAGTCATTTGGATGTGGTTAGAGCGGATCTCTAAAGCCATAAATAAGGCCAGCAAACTACCGCCAACCAAATAACGCCCTCGCAAGGTAAGAATGATAGCTGCTAAAATAGGAGCGAAGAAGCCTATTGCCAGCGCCTTGTTGCTGTGCCCTGCTGCAATAATGATAAAGTTGTACGAAGTGAATGCGAAAGCAATTGAACCCGCTGCTGCAAGCCAGGGATTTATTTTTAATACACAGAATAATAAATAAGCGCCTAAAAGGTAAAGTAAAACCGTTCCAACGGGATCAGGAAATACACCTTTTATTACATCGATACCATAAGTGGTAATATTTAGCGGATATTGTACCCAGATTTGATAAGCGGGCATACCGCCAAACATCTGGTTAGTCCAAAGAGGTCCTTTACCGTCTTTTTCCTTAATATCCATAATTTCCTTCTGCATGGCTTTTGCCTGCAAAACATCGCCCTGTTGTGGCGCTTTCCCCTGCAAAACAGGACTGAAGTAGGCAAACGTAATGACTACAAAAAATGCAATAATGGCCAGGTGTATGCCATTTTTATTAAACCAGTTATTCATTAAGGTTTGTTTAAGTTTAAACGAACGTCAAAAATAAAAAAATGGGCGGTATAAAAAAGTAATAAATTAAATGCAACGCGAATAAAAACTAGATTTGTAAAAGGGAATAAAAATTCAATGTATTTAAAGATGAGAAAGTTTGCTGTTACAACCGTACTACTTGGTTTTACTTTTACTGCTTTTTCGCAGGTGGTAAGCCTGAATGCCAATGAAATTAAAAAACTTAAAAGCCAGGTAAAAAACAACCCCGAAACTCAAAAGTTATATGCCAGTTTCGAAAAAAATGCATCAAGCTATCTTGCAGAGCAACCCAATCCTGTCGATACCATCCGCACTGAAGGTTTATTGAAAGGTAATCCTAAAAAAGAACGTACACGGCAGGCACTGGCCGATATGAACAAAATGTTTGCACTGGCTTTGCAGTACCGTTTGAGCGGAGATCAAAAATATCTCCACAAATGTGCAGAATTTCTTGAAGCCTGGGCAAAGACTAACCGGCCCAATGGAGATCCGATTGATGATACGAATCTGGATAAAGCAGTAGAAGCGTACGACTTGATTAAAACCGACATTGAGCCTGCAGTCAAAATCACCATTGAAAAATGGCTTACCGAAACAGCATGGTCGGAAATTAACAGCAAAAAAATGAAAACGGGAAGGGCCACCGCCATTAACAACTGGAATGCCCACCGCTTAAAGGTAGTTGGCGAAATTGGCTACGCGCTAAACCATTCCGATTTTATTGTCTGGACCATCGATAACCTCAAAAGCCACATCAACATTAATTTGTACCCGGATGGCACCAGCCTCGATTTCAAAGAACGCGATGCCATGCATTACCACATTTACGATTTAGAACCCATGCTTAAGCTGGCCATTATCATCGATCGGGCAAAGGGAACTAATTTTTACACATACGAATCGCCGAAGGGATCATCAATCAGGAAATCGGTAAACTGGTTAATGCCTTATATAAAAGGAGAGCAGCAACACGAAGAATATGTACACACCACTGTAAAGTTCGACCGCGACCGGGCAAAAAATAATGAAGCGGGGTTTGCCCCGGGAACCATGTTTAAACCAGATTTAGCGCTACCCGTACTCGGGTTAGCTGTATATTTTGACCAGACTTTACTTAGCGTACTTCAATCAGTAGATGGTAAAGAACAAAGCTGGTCGGGTATTTTAGATCAGTTGCAGCGGGATAACAGTAAAACTCCGAACAAATAAACTTTCAATAATTTTTGAAAGTTTAATAAAAAAGTTATATTTGTGTATGGAATTAGCAGCAGCAAAATTAAAATTTATAGAAGCCTGGGGTAAACTGGGATCAGAATGGGGCATTAACCGCACCATGGCGCAGGTTCATGCATTATTGTTAATTTCTGCCGAAGCACTCACTACCGAGGAAATTATGGAAAACCTGAGCATTTCGAGGGGAAATGCCAACATGACCCTCCGCGATTTAATTGGCTGGGGATTAATTGAAAAACAACACAAGGCAGGCGAACGTAAAGAATACTTTTTTGCAGATAAAGATGTTTGGAATATTGCACGGCAGGTGGCTAAAGAACGGAAAAAAAGGGAGCTGGAGCCTGTTTTAAAAGTTTTAAATGAACTTTCGAACGTTACAGGCGATGAAAAGGATCCTGAATTTAAAACTTTCAAAAAATCGATTACAGACATCAACAAACTGGCAGGTAACGTTGACAAAACTTTGGAAACTATGCTTAAAGCGGAAGAAAATTGGTTTTGGGGATCGATATTAAAGGTATTTAAATAGAGATGTGAGATGCTAGACGGAAGATGTGAGATTGGAGTAGTGAATATTAAGTTGGATTGACCTTCTACCTTACGCCTTAAACATTATACCTCAAACCTTAAGCCCAAAAAGCCTTACCTAAGTTAGGCTTTATTTTTTAATTCAAAGTTTCAATTTTTACTGAAAATACTAAAATTTAAAGAAATGAAAACACTACAAAATCACATTATTCTGTTCGATGACGAATGCCCGATGTGTTATGCTTATACCAAAACATTTATTAAAACTGGTATGCTGGATAAAAATGGCCGCGAAGCCTATCAAAACATGCCGGCTAATATTTGTCCTTTAGTTGACAAGCAGCGTGCAGCCAATGAAATTGCCCTGGTGAATACCCTAACAGGCGAAGTAACTTATGGCATCCAAAGTCTGTTTAAAATTATCGGCCATGCCCTGCCTGCATTTAAAAAGCTGTTTTCATTTGGTCCATTTGTTTATTTCATGCAGCGATTTTATGCTTTTATTTCTTACAACAGAAAAGTTATCATCCCCGCAAAAATTAAAGTAAATACCATACAGCCTGATTTTAAAATGCAATACCGACTGATTTATTTACTCTTTACCTGGCTGGTTACAGCCTATATTTTAACCGCTTATGCCCGCCTGCTAACCCAATTTGTACCTTTGGGCACCAGCTATCGCGAATATCTGATTTGTGGCAGCCAAATGCTTTTTCAAGGAATCATTATCCTTTTTTACAGGAAAGATAAACTCTGGGATTATCTGGGTAACATGATGACCATTTCATTGGCCGGTTCACTCATGCTTTTACCAATGTTGGCTATTTCAGGCCATTTCCAGTTAAATCCGATAGCCTTTATCCTTTATTTCCTAATGGTTGCAGGCCTAATGCTGCTGGAACATCTACGCCGGAGCAAAATTTTAAAACTGGGCTTAACCATGAGTTTTACCTGGATAATTTATCGTTTAATTGTTTTGGCGTTAATCTTATTATTCTAAAATTATGAAGCACAACAAAATAGTTCTTGCAGGTGGTAATGGTTATTTAGGCCAGGTATTGGCCAAACATTTTAGTCCGATAACTGATGAAGTTGTTATCCTTTCCAGAAAGCCCCGGACTGCAAAGGGTAATATTAAAACTATTGTTTGGAATGGGCAAACAAAGGGTGAGTGGGTTAAGGCATTTGAAAACTCCGACTTGCTTATAAACCTTTGCGGCAAAAACGTAAACTACAGATACACCGTTAAAAACAAGGAAGAAATTATCCAATCAAGATTACAACCAACCGTTTTGCTGGGTAAGGTGATTCAGAACCTGGCCAATCCTCCTAAACTTTGGATCAACATTACTTCTGCAACCATATACCGCCACGCCGAAGACCGTTACCAGGATGAAATACATGGCGAAATGGGTACTGGTTTTTCAGTGGAGGTATGTAAAGCCTGGGAAAGCTGCTTTTTTGAAAGTGCTACACCTAAAACCAGGAAAATTGCCTTGAGAATGGGCATCGTGCTGGGCAAAGCAGATGGTGCCTTTCCGCGTTTATTAAATCTGGTGAAGACAGGCTTAGGTGGTAAACAAGGTAATGGCCAACAGTATGTGAGCTGGGTACACGAACAAGATGCCGCCTTAAGCATAGAATGGCTCCTGCAACAGGATAAAATGGCCGGGATTATCAATTGTACAGCACCAGAACCGGTTAAAAATCATATGCTAATGTCTGAAATGCGGAAAGTTTATGGCATAAACTTCGGCTTATCCACCCCAGCCTGGCTATTGGCAATCGGCGCCAAAATGATAGGCACTGAAACCGAGCTGATTTTAAAAAGCAGGTGGGTCAGACCAACAGCCATGTTAAACGGTGGCTTTGAATTTAAATACCCAACCATTGAGGTTGCTGTTGAAGATATTTTAAAATAGATGTGATGCCAACCCTGATTTTAAAAACAAGGATTAACGCGCCTGTAGAAAAGTGCTTCGATTTATCCAGAAGCATAGATTTACACACAGAATCGATGAAAAGCCACAAAGAAAAAGTTGTTGGAGGAAGGCTGACAGGCTTAATAGATCTTGGAGAACAGGTTACCTGGCGGGCCAGTCATTTTGGGTTAAGTCTAAAGATGACAAACAAGATTACTGCGATGAAAAAGCCTTTTTATTTTGTTGATGAAATGTTGGACGGGCCGTTCAAGATGCTGCATCATCAGCACCACTTCACTGCTGCAGGTGCATATACAGAAATGACAGATATTTTTGCATTCCAATCTCCAATCGGTTTAATTGGTCGAGCGGTAGATTTGTTGTTCTTGAAACGTTACCTCCGTAAATTATTAACCACCCGGAATCAAGTTATAAAATCTATAGCAGAACTACGTTAAACAAAAAACCCTGAACAAGTTCAGGGTTAGAATTATTTTAGCTCTTCATAATCGACAAAATCGCCGAGTTTGTCTGTTTTACTCTGATCGGGCCGTGGCGGCATATAATCGATTGAAATAGAACCTTCAGGTCTTGACCTTCTTTGTTGCTGCTGTCCGGTAGCCTGACTCTGCATTTTGCTCGCCAGGTTATTAAACAGCATTGGGAGTATTAACCTGATCAACATTCTGATCAGCCAAAGCACCAATATTGTTATGAATATGAATTTTAATAATGCCATGCTATTAATTTACTGTTAATACAAATATAGACGACGCAAAATTTATTTTGTTACTTTTTGCGTCTTTAATTGCAATTTGATTACAAATATAATACGTAAAAAAGACTACAAAGGTTTTAATGCGATCTTAATCAGCTTGTTTTTATCCGACAATTTATCTTCAACAGCTACAACTTTTACACTTTCTACAACATTGTTAACAATAAAAAAATCTGCCTGATTAGCCAATTCTTTTTCATCAACGAATACAGGCAAATCCCAATTCTTCTTTCTAATGCGGAAATTTTTAAGCAGCTCTTTTAAGCTCCAAAGCTGCAGATCCTTTTTTAGCTTAATTAGAATTACCCCATTTTGTCCCCGGGCTCCATATAGTGCCGTAGCAGATGCATCTTTTAACACATCCATCGACTGGATACTTGCAGGACGGATATAATTGCTTAACATATCTCCTTTCACCACAACTCCGTTTACAATCCATAACAGCGGATTGGCTAGCATACCGGTTCTTGATGGGGCGCAAATCCGGATCGTTTTTCGATCAGTTGTGCGGTGTATACCAGGAACTCTATTCACTGTATCGGTTGTCTGGGCAGATACAGTGGTTGTAAATGCTAAAATTAAAAAGGAAAAATAAAGGTGTTTCATTAATCTGCTACAATTTCAGCAACACGGCCTACTTGACCATCTTCGAGCCGAACTTTTATCCCCCTGGAATGGAATGCGGATGAAGTAAGCAGATCTTTCACTACACCATAGGTAATGTTTCCTGATCTCTGATCTTTCTTCAAAATAATTCCGACTTCTAATCCCGGATAAATATCTTTTCTGTTTTGCCCGTCCATTGTGCTGTATTGTGATGATGAATAAAACACCAAAATTCCACAATAATTTTGAATATCTAAGGTAATTTACTGAAATCTATTTCTGGTTGTTTACCGGCAGTGTTTCTGTTTAATACTTTTCTTGGCGAGGTATAATCGTTAAAAAACCCACCGTTTTTCAGGTAAAACGCTCCTTTGTCTATCCCACCCTGATAATCCATCCGGAAACCTTTCATACCGGTATTATCGGTAGTAAACCTGGCCGATTTTAATTCAGTCCAAACTCCTTTATCATCACAAATCCACTGGTTGTTAAACAAAACTTTCCTGGATAAATCTCCTTGTACTGGTGAGAAATTTTCTAAAAAGGAATGGAAACGTTTTAAGTAGGTTTTAGTCTGTGGCCGGGTAAAGCAGGCAATTAACTGCCATTTATTGGTTTCTGGGGCAAAAAAATAGGCTGTATAAGTGGTGGTACTGTCTTTTCCTGGTATGCCATGTAATAAAAATTTATAGGTATTTCCAGCTTTCCACATGTAGTTTAAATAGCTCTGTCCGCCTGAACCCTCATTACCAAATTCGCCGGTGTGTACGTTTTCGCCTTTCTTTAACATTTTAATTTTGTGCGAATCGGGAATACTTTTAGGATCGTCGGTATTGAAAGGACTCCAAACCGAAAACAGGATGTGACGTTCTGTAGGACTGTTTACCTGCATACCAAAATAGCCCTCACCAAAACCGTTGGCCATGAAATAAGAACCCAGAATATCTTCACCCTTTGGCACCGTAACTTCGTTGTAGTACCACTCGGCATTTACACTTTCCGGCTGAAGGTAGTTTAAGTGAACGGAAGGCCCGCGACGACCCCAGTGAAAGAAATTACCTTCATTATTTTTAACATAGGCTGTTTTACCTTCAATAGCCGATCCGCCAACCACTAAACTTGCAATGGAAGGGAATTTGCTCCCGCTTTTGCTTAAACCTTTAATGGTTAAGGCCACGTAACCTGTATCCTTAATTGTCCATTCACCAATTTTGCCATCAAAATCCTTATTTTCCTCGAAACTTACTTTTTTGGTTTGATTGTTAATGGAAAACGCTAAGGTTGATTGCCCCTCAACAGCTGGTTTATCATTGATAGAAATGGTTACCGTTCCTGGTTTAGTAACCCTGAAATAGGCTGTAAAATACTCTTTTGGGTTTGACCAGTTCACAATTCCCCTATTGGATAAAGTTCTCTCAGAGTCCTGGTGCAATGAACTATAGGCATTACCTCCGAGCGGAAGTGTGATACTGGTTTGATTTTGGGCATAACCATCCAACCCGATAGCGCTGAGCACGATCAGCGTTACTAGTTTTAAAGATTTCATTTAGTGATTTTTAGATAACTTATTGAACTGCAATTCTAATTAAATTATCTGAAAATCACTTATTAAAACCAAAACGTTACTTAGCAAACTTCTCGTTAAACATTTTCTCCAGCGCAAACATTTCATCGCGCAGTTTTGCCGCTTGTAAAAAGTCCATTTCTTTGGCTGCTTTCTGCATATCTTTACGGGTATTGTCAATTGCACGCTGCATTTCTCCCTTACCCATGTATTGCACAATCGGATCTGCCGCGATACTAATTTCGGCATTTTCGATGTAAGCCCTGGCTTTATTATCACTTGCTTTTTGTGAAAAATCGAGCACAGAAGTCTGTTCTAAAATGGCTTCGCGTGATTTACCCACGGTTTTCGGCGTAATCCCATTTTCAAGATTATAAGCAATCTGTTTTTCCCGGCGGCGGTTGGTTTCATCTATCGTTTTCTCCATACTTTCGGTCATCCCATCGGCGTACATAATTACACGACCTTTATCGTTACGGGCTGCGCGGCCAATGGTTTGGATCAGCGATTTTTCTGAACGCAAAAAACCTTCTTTATCGGCATCCAAAATTGCTACAAGCGTTACTTCAGGCAAATCTAAACCTTCCCGTAAAAGGTTAATCCCTACCAGTACATCAAACTCTCCTAGTCGCAAACCACGAAGAATTTCAACCCGCTCCAGGGTTTTAATTTCAGAGTGAATGTACCGGGTTTTAATATTCAAACGGTCCAGATATTTGGTTAATTCCTCAGCCATCCGTTTAGTTAAAGTGGTTACCAGAATGCGCCCACCATCTTTTATGGTCAGGTCTATCTCATCCAGCAAATCATCTACCTGGTTAATGGCTGGCCTGATTTCGATAATCGGGTCTAACAAACCGGTGGGCCTGATCACCTGTTCAACCACCACTCCTTCAGATTTTTCGAGTTCATATTCGGCTGGTGTTGCACTTACATAAATGGTTTGTGGTGCAAGTGCCTCAAACTCGTTAAAATTTAAAGGTCTGTTATCCAATGCTGCAGGTAAACGGAAACCATATTCTACCAAAGAGAGCTTGCGCGACCTGTCGCCGCCGTACATGGCCCTAATTTGTGGAACAGTAACATGACTTTCATCAATTACCATTAAATAATCTTCCGGAAAGTAGTCAAGCAAGCAGAAAGGACGCATCCCCGGCTGGCGGCCATCAAAGAAACGCGAATAATTCTCAATGCCGGAACAATAGCCCAATTCTTTCATCATTTCGATATCAAAATTAGTCCGTTCTTCCAGACGCTTGGCTTCGAGTAAATGCCTGTCGGCAATTAACTGATTTTTTCTAACTTCCAGTTCTTCCTGAATACCCCAGATAGAGGAATTGAACCGGTCTTTAGGGGTAACAAAAAGATTGGCAGGGTAAATGGCCATGTCTTCTAATTTTTCGATGGTTTTACCCGAAACGGGATCAATTGTAGAAAGTTCTTCAATATCATCACCAAAAAATGAAATGCGGTAAGCATGGTCCAGGTATGCCGGAAAAACATCCACTGTATCTCCTTTAACCCTGAATGTTCCGCGTTTAAAATCAGTTGTGGTACGCGAGTATAAAATTTCGACCAAACTGTGCAAAAAGGCATTTCTCGAGATCCTTAGCCCAACCCCAAAACGGAAAACCATTTTAGAAAAATCTTCCGGATTACCCATACCATAAATGCATGAGATAGACGAAACCACGATAATATCACGTCTGCCACTCATTAAGGATGATGTGGTACGCAAACGTAATTTTTCGATTTCTTCGTTAATGCTCAAATCTTTTTCGATGTACGTATTGCTGGATGCAATGAAAGCCTCTGGCTGATAATAATCGTAGTAGGAAACAAAGTAATTGACAGAATTTTCGGGAAAGAAATTCTTAAACTCGCCATATAGTTGCGCAGCCAGTGTTTTATTGTGGCTTAAAATCAATGTTGGCTTTTGAGTTTGCTCAATTACGTTGGCTACGGTAAAAGTTTTTCCTGATCCGGTTACACCCAATAAAGTTTGATAATGTTCATTGGCATTTACGCCATCAACCAGTTGTTTAATGGCACTGGGTTGATCTCCGGTAGGTTGATATTCTGAGGTGATTTTAAATTTCATCGGTAACCAAATTTACTGAAATTTTATGATGCTAAACAATTTAGCATGCTTTATTCAACCATCGAAAAGTAATTTTGTGTGGATGAACTGAAAAAACACTCGAACTGCTTACAAATAAAAAATCCCCGCTGAAACTCAACGGGGATTTTTTATTATTTACTTGCAGCTTGCTGCATTGGGTTTTTCCCTACCGACTGGCCCCTAACGGCACCACCGGCTTTTGCTTTATAGGCTTTAAACTTACTTTCTTTAGCTTTACCACCCCAGCTATTGTTGCTGGTGTCAATGTCGGCTGTTTCGCGTAACGGATCAACTAAGATCGAAGCTACTTCTTTATCCTTTACATAAAACTTAGAAGTTTTCAATTCATTGTGTCTCCAGATTTGCGCCGGAATGCGATCAATTTCTTTGGTACCATCTTTATAGGTAAACTCTACAATGACCGGCATAACCAATCCACCCTTATTGCTGAAACTTAACTCATAAAGAAATTTATTTCCATACTTATCCTGCTCAGCCGCAGGCACTACATCTACAGGCATACTGGCCTCCATTTTAGTTGCCACAGTAGTATCAATGTTAACCATTCCTCTATCATATTTATAATAGAAATCATGAGTTGCAGTATTTTTATCTACATAGAAGCTGATTTTCTTGTCTTCCCGATTTCTGATTTTCGAAATATCTTCAAAAGCATTTACAGCTGGTTTATCAATTTTAACCATTCTCGATCTTGCAGCAGGTACTTCTTTAGGGAAGTCGGCTTTTGCAAATTTCACACTGTCTAAAGCAATATCACATGGGTCAGTTCCGTAAAACCAGCCTCTCCAAAACCAGTCCAAATCTTCGCCGCTGGCATCTTCCATCGTACGGAAAAGATCGGCAGGTTCAGGGTGTTTAAAAGCCCATCTTCTGGCATATTCTTTAAATGCATAGTCGAACAATTCTCTTCCCATAATGGTTTCGCGAAGAATATTTAATCCTGTTGCCGGTTTTGAATAGGCATTCGGACCAAAACGTGCAATATTTTCAGAATTGGTCATAATTGGCTCCAGCTCATCTTTTGGCAATTTCATGTAATCTACAATAGTATACGCCGGACCTTTTTTACTCGGGAATTTATTGTCCCAAAGTTCTTCGGTTAAATACTCTACAAAAGAGTTCAGACCTTCATCCATCCAGGTCCATTGGCGCTCATCACTGTTTACAATCATCGGAAAAAAGTTGTGACCAACTTCGTGGATAATTACGCCTAGCATTCCGTTTTTAGTGCTCTCGCTGTACGTTCCGTCTGCATCAGTACGGCCATAGTTGAAACAAATCATTGGATATTCCATTCCGTTAGCAGCCTCAATACTCTGCGCAACCGGATATGGATAAGGAATAGTGAAATCAGAATAGGTTTTAATGGTATGGGCTACTGCACGTGTAGAAAATTTACTATACAGGTTATAAGCTTCTTTTCCATAAAAGCTCATACACATTACGGTATTGTTATTGGCCTGTATTTTTTGCGGCATGGCATCCCAGATAAACTTACGTGAAGAAGTCCAGGCGAAATCGCGTACGTTGTTTGCATTGAAAACCCAGGTCTTTTTAGCTGTCGATTTTTTTGCTTCAGCCGCTTTTGCCTCAGCTAAAGTTTGAATTTCAACCGGAGCCGCAGCATTTTTAGCTGTGTTATACCGGCTTAACTGTGTTGGATTTAAAACAGCACTGTAGTTAATGCACTCACCGGTTGAACCGACCAGGTGATCGGCCGGAACTGTCATTTGCACTTTGAAATCGCCGAAAGTCAGGGCAAATTCGCCTCTACCTGTAAACTGGTGATTTTGCCATCCCTGGAAATCGCTATATACACATAATCGCGGGTACCACTGGGTCATGGTAAACAGATAGTTTCCATCAGCAGGGAAAAATTCGTAACCTCCACGGCCACCAACTGACATGCGATCTGTAATTTTATAGTTCCAGTCGATATTGAATATCAATTTTTGCCCGGTCCTTAAAGCGACAGGCAAATCAATCCGCATCATGGTTTTGTTAACCGTATACTTTAAACTTTTGCCTGTAGCATCGGTTAACTTAGTAATATTAATTCCATTGCCGTTATTGCCTTTTGCGCTTAACAGATCAAGGCCTTGGGTAGTACCTGTTGCAGGCATTTTAGTTGCATCCTGATAATTGGCATTTTTATCGGTACTGTGCTCATTCTCATCCAATTGCAACCAGATATAGGTTAGCGGATCGGGTGAGTTATTGGTGTAGGTTACCGTTTCTGATCCGGTAAGCAATAAATTTTTCTCATCCAGCTCACATTTGATGTTATAATCAGCCCGTTGCTGCCAGTATTTAACGCCTGGAGCACCACTGGCCGTGCGCTGCTCATTTGGTGTAGGTAAAATCGTGCCTAATTGCTCAAATTTATTCCCGTGGTTACTGCCAGGGTTATTCTGAATATTTTGGGCAAAAGTTAAGCTACCGGAAAAAAGTAGCAGGCTTGTTAAAGTAAACAGTTTATTCATTATGATGTTAGTTAAAAAGGAATTCGTTCTAAAGCCATTTTCAAAGCCAGGCTAAATACGGCTGCCGATATAAATAAAACCCAGTTCAATCGCTTGATGCGGGTGTAGTTAAAAATTAAAAAGGTAATGAGTAACACAATCGTCACCACAAAAATCTGCCCCGCTTCCAGGCCAACATTAAAGCCAAACAACCCCCAACCTATATTTTGGTCTTTTGCCAGCATCATCCTGATGGAGTTGGCAAAGCCCATTCCATGTATTAAGCCAAAACCCAGTGCCAGGGAATAGTTAATTTTTATCGACTTCAATGAAAAGTTCTTTCTGAACAAATTACTGACCGCGGTAACTACAATGGTACAGGGAATTAAAAACTCTACCCATTTACTATCGAACCTGATGTAATCTAAAACACTTAAAAGCAACGTTAGCGAATGGCCAATGGTAAAGGCAGTAACCAGTATGAGTACTTGTTTCAGGTTTTTGTAACTGTAAATAGCAACAAGCGCTAAAACAAAAAGCTGATGATCCAGTGCATCAATACTGATAATGTGTTCCCAACCCAGCTTAAAATAAAAGATAAAATCTTGTAACGGCATGAACAGTAAGCTAACTACCTCAAATAAAAATAGTTTAAAGACTAAAATTATGCTTTTAATTACAAATACACCAAATATCCTGTACAGAAAACGATAAATCCCAAATTTGTTACTGTTTTTACACCATTTCGTTTTAAGAAACACCTGTATTTACAGTTGTAAACTAAATTGTTGTTTCATTATACATGGGCAACTAAGTATCTTGGTACAGATAAATTAACTCATTTGATATGGTATTATGCTAAGGCTTAAATATTATTTTCAAAAGCCCCAAAAGGGTTTTGATCCCGTACCAAAAGCCTTTGCAGAAAAATATGCGGCAAACGAATACAGAAAGGTAGATGGTGGGGTTATAGCGGCAATTAATGCTCATGTACCCGATTTCCGGGATAAAAACATATTGGATTTAGGTGCAGGTCCGGGCCAGTACAGCATCGAATTTGCCAAAAGAGGGGCTAAGGTTACCTGGCACGACATTAGTCGAAATTACCTTGAAATTGCTAAAAAGAAAGCCGAAAGCGAAAATATACTGCTTAATTTTTCGCTTGGCTATCTGGAAGAGGCGCAGGGTAAATACGATCTGATTTTTAACCGGATTTGCTGGTATTATTGCATCAACGATGATCAGTTTGCCACCTGTATTTATAACCTGGTTAAAAAAGATGGCTTTGGTTTTATTGTAGTTAACAACGAAAAATTTCTGCAGGAAGAGCTTACAAAAGAAAGCGGGCTAAAAAAATTGATCATCAGATTCAGTTACTGGCTCAACGAAAATTTCAACATTAAGCTTACCCATGTACATCCTTCACACCAGAAACTGAGTAGAATATTTGCCCGTTTAAATTTTAAAAGCCTGAAAGTAGAACGTCGCGGACATAACACCTTAATTACATTTAATAAGTAGCCAATTTATCTGTTAACTTTGTGTGATATGCGTAAATTAAAATTTGTTTTTCTGCTATTGTGTTGTACATTTTTTGCTGTTGAGGCGGACGTTAAGCATCCTTTACATGTGAGTACTACTGAAGTAAACTTTAATGCAAAAGATAAAACACTCGAAATTAGCTGCAGGATTTTTTCGGATGATTTTGAATCAATTTTAGCCCGGTTATACAAACAAAAAACAGACCTGAGTAACCCCAGTATGAAAACAGCGATGGATGGGCTGGTTAAAAAATATTTGTTATCACACTTACAGATCAAAGCAAACGGAAAAGCAGCAACCATGAATTACATTGGTTTTGAAATAGACCACGAGGCTACTAATATTTACCTGGAAGTTGAAAAAATATCATCGGTAAAAGCTATTGAAGTAAGCAATACGATCCTCTACGATCTGTTTGATGACCAAATGAGTATAATACATATTGTGAAAGGTACTACCCGTAAAAGCAGCAAAATCCTCTACCCTGAAAAGAAATTTACAGCAAACTTTTGATTGTAATTTTTGTATTAGATAATGGTTAGGCGTTAAATTACCATTAATTTTAATAGCTATATTATTTAAGTTAATATGAGCTGAGAAATATTTCTTGTAATCTTTTTTTAAATCCGTGTTGTTAAAATAAGTTATGCACCTAATCATCTTCTCCAACATATTAACGCCTCGGATTAAGTATATTTTCAGTTTTATTTTTAAGGATATACTGAAAACAGAGGTAGAATTTACGGGCAATAGTCAGTATTTTCTGCAAAGCAATCAGGTAAAAATCAGCTACGGCAATGAAGCCTTGGGTGATGAACTTTTCTTTAAAAGCACACCACTGCTTTTCTCCAATAAGCTGGAAGAAATCAAATTTAAAAGTATTTCTTTTGGCGATTACAAGGTTCCTTTTGCGGTAGAAGGTTCTACATTGGCTTTTGATGTTTTTGCGGCCTCTTTTTTCATCATCAGCAGGTATGAAGAGTATCTTCATCAAAAAGTATCTGCCGCAGATTTTAATCCAGCTAAAAGCCGGCAGCACAAGTGGCAGGTTTTAAACCGGCCGGTCATTGATGAGTGGGCACTGATTATTAAAAGCATGATCCTGAAAAAATATCCCGGCTTTAAATTTTACGAAAAAAAGTTCCATCATCAGCCCACTATAAATTTCAATATTACACCCAAAATGCCAAAAGGTGTTTTAGATAAGACCAGATTTATTTTCAGTTCGGTTTTTAAGAAGGAAAATACGTATTTCCGTTCAAAATTTGATCAGCTAACAGGGGTAGCGGTAAATAGTGAAGAAGTATTGGCCCAGGTAAATCAGTTATTCCGTACCAAAAAGCACCAACCGCTTTATTTTATCGATTTCCCTGCTGTTCCGCTAACGCACAGCAACGTAAACGATGTCTCAAAGGCCCTTACTGCCAAAGCTGTTGGGTTATTAAGACCTAGTGCAAGCGATAAACAGAAAATAAATGAAATAAAAGACGGACTGGCGAAACTGAAGAAAATCCGGCCAAATATCATTCATTTAAGTAGTCAGCAACTGGAAATTTTAAAATTTCCACTCTGTTATTTAAATATCCTCAATTCGGGCATCACTACCGATTACTCTATGGGCTACAACAATGTACCGGGTTTCAGGGCCGGAACCTGTACGCCATTTAACTGGTACGATTTACAGCTCGAAAAGGTTACGCCTTTAACCGTAAATCCTTATTGTCTAACCGATCATGTGCTTCAGTATTTACCTACCGATGCTGCTATAAAAACGGTAAACCAATATGTAGATGCTGTAAAAGTGGTTAACGGCACTTTTTACAGCAGCTGGCAATTAAAAAGTTTATCAGAGAACCCAAAATATAAAAAACTTAAAAAGGTATTTAACGAGATGCTTAAATACGCCGGTAATTGATTTTAGTTTAAATTTTAAGCTTAAAATTGTTAAATTTAGGGCTGGGAACCTATTATCGTCTATCTTCAAACAGGCTACAGCAAAACCAACATTATGATTTTTGATCTAAGCAAAATCCAATCCATCGCCAATACTTTTATTGCCGAACTTCGGGATGAAAATATCCAGAAGGATTCGATGCGTTTCCGTAAAAACATGGAACGGATTGGGGAGTTTTTTGCTTACGAAATCAGTAAATCACTTCAATATACACCCACTGAAATTACCACCCCGCTTGGTATATCTAAATGCGAAGTATTAGCCGAACAGCCCGTGCTGGCAACTATACTCCGCGCAGGTTTACCGATTCAGCAGGGTTTGCTTAACATTTTTGATAAAGCCGAATGCTGTTTCATTTCGGCTTACCGGAAGGTTAAAAAAAGTGGCGATTTTATTATCCAGATGGATTATATTTCTACCCCCGATCTGGATGGAAAGGTGCTGATTATGGCCGATCCGATGCTGGCAACCGGCCAAAGTATGGTAATGTGCTGTAAAGAATTGACTAACCGCTATAAAATCAGCGAATTGCACATTGTTGCCGCCATAGCCAGTACCGAGGGAGTTGCCCATGTTAGAGCCAATTTACCGAAAGCAAAACTATGGTTAGGGGCCATTGATGAAGAAATGACCAGCAAATCATACATTGTTCCAGGTTTAGGCGATGCCGGCGATCTGGCTTACGGAGAAAAGGTTTAATCAGCAGCCTTTAAAACCCATAACCTGTGAATATTCTATTCGTATGCAGCAGAAATAAATGGCGCAGCGCCACTGCTGAAACACTTTATAAAAACCACCCGGATCACAATGTCCGTTCGGCCGGTACCGCAGCATCTGCAAGGACCAAAATCAATGCAAAGCTTATTTTGTGGGCCGATGCGATTTTTGTAATGGAGAAAAGGCATAAACAAATCCTTACCGAACGTTTCGAAGATGAAGCACTGGAGAAAGAAATCATTATCCTGAACATCCCCGATGATTATGAGTATATGGACGAAGAACTCGTGGAAGAGATTAAATCAAAAATGACGGCTTATTTATAATTCCTGCTGAGATAGCACCTACCTTTGCAGAAATCACAATCACATTAATGAAAAAACATATCTTCTTCGACCTCGATCATACCATTTGGGATTTTGACCGCAATGCCGAGGAAACCCTGAAAGAGCTCTACCAGACCTATAAATTAGATACACTGGGTATTACATCCTGTAGCGATTTCATCAGCACTTACACCGAAAACAATCATTTATTATGGGCCGATTATCATTTGGGAAAAATTACCAAAGATTTTTTAAGGGCAGAGCGGTTCAGTAAAACTTTTATTCAATTGGGTATCCACCCAGATGCAGTGCCTCAACAGTTTGAAGCAGATTATGTGAACATTTCGCCAACTAAAACCAATTTGTTTGCAGGTGCCGAACAGGTATTGGCCTATCTACAACAAAAATATACGCTGCATATCATTTCGAATGGCTTTAAAGAAACAACTTTAACCAAAATGAATTTGTCGAAGCTAAACCCATATTTTGAAAATGTAATTATATCAGAAGATGTAGGCGTTAACAAGCCCAATCCGGTTATTTTTGAATATGCGCTCGATAAAGCAAAAGCACTAAAATCAGAGAGCATTATGATTGGCGACAGTCTTGAAGCTGATATTTACGGAGCCCTAAACTTTGGTATAGAAGCCATATTTTTCAATCCTGCACAAAAAGAAAAACCCGAAAATGTGAAACATCAAATTGTCCATCTCGAAGAATTGTTAAAACTTTTTTAAGCCTGCTCTTTTTTGTTTGGTTTTGGCATTGCTTTGGCAAGGTTTCATGACACACACAAACGAAATCTTAATTGACATGAAAAAAACCATCTTATTGGGCCTGGCAATGCTTTTTGTTAGCCTGAGTTTTGCTCAAAACAACCGCAACGCCGCAGAAGTGTTCCTGCAAATTACCAAACCGGGCAAGTATAGCGTGTACTTAGACGATGAACTCGTAGGCTCCGCCACAGGCCGGTTCCGTTTTTACGATGTATATAAAAGAGCGGATTAATGTAAATGCTCAGGAACGTCTCATTTTAGGCTTCGATAATGGCAGGCTGAATGTAATTAAACAACTTAGCCTGTTCCGGAATAATCAGTATGCCTTAGACGATTTTTATGCTTACATCGAACCTTACGATAGAGGCCTTTCTCCAAGACCTGACAGAGGGCTGGCTGGGAATTACAGTTTAATGTCGCCCGAAGCCTTTCAGCAATTTTTTAGTTTGTACAAAAAAGAAAAGTTCGATGATGGCAGGTCGAGGTTAATCAAAGCAACCGGCAAAAATGCCAACTTTAGCACTGAGCAGGTAAGGTATCTGCTCAAAGAATTTGCATTCGATGATCAGCGTTTAGAAACCGCTAAAACCCTGTATACTAAAACTGTTGACAAGCAAAATTATACCTTATTGGCTGAGACATTCAGGTTCTCATCCAGTAAAGACGATTTTTTGAATTTCATCGCTAAAGAATAATTCGCTTATCTTTATGATTATGAGGGCTGCAAAAATAAAGGCATCGATACACAAAACTATCGATGCCTATAAATCGAAACTATCCGCTTACGCTGACGATATTTTTCAGCAGGAACCACCCATAGCCGGCTGGAGTTACAGCGAAGTATATTCGCACATTTTTGATTCAAGCCTGTTATCGCTCATGGCTTTAGCGCATGCCGCAAAGGGTAAGGGAGAAGATAAACCAACTGCTTTTGCTGTCAAACTTATTTTGTTGCTAGGTGCATTACCACCAGCACGGCAATATAAAGTACCTCAAAGGCTGGCCGACCGGGTGAAAAAAATAAGCAAAACTGAAGCGCTTGATTTTATTCTGGAGTTTGAAGAGGCATTGACCGACAATTATCCTTTGGTCGGTTTAGCAACGGCTACCTGCAAGACCAAACATCCACGTTTAGGCTACTTAAATGCAAAACAATGGCTAAGGTTTATCGAAATTCATTTAAAACACCACCTCAAACAGCTGGAAAGAATAGAAAAGAGTTTTCAGGCGTAAATTAATTTCGCCATATTTGGGTAATCCTTAACACTCAACCTCATGAAGAACGCTTTTTATCTGTTAGCTATTGCTTTATGCTTCGCCTGCAAGGGCGAAAAAAAAGAAACCGCACAGACCATGATTCCTACACCAACAGGGATACAAGGGCTGCAGAAAAGCAATACAACCGCAGCTCCAATAGCGGGCACAAAAAGCAATCTTATTTTTAATCCACCACATGGCGAGGAAGGACATACTTGCGCATTAGCCGTGGGAGCACCATTAAACAGAACAGCCACCATACAAGCCAAACCAGCAGCTGTAGCAGAGCCTGCACCAACACCTGCAGTATCTGTAGCTAATACTTCAGGTAAAAAATTAAATCCTAAACATGGCGAGCCTGGTCACCGGTGCGATATTGCAGTAGGCGCCCCATTAGATTCTAAACCCTTAGCTCCAGCAAAAATAACTTCCACACAACCTACGGTTACACAAGTTTCGAACATTAAAGTGGGTAAAGGCTTAAACCCACCACATGGACAACCTAACCACCATTGCGATATTGCAGTGGGCGCCCCCCTAAACAGCAAACCAGCACAAACTGTAATTGCTCCTAGTGCAGCAGAAACCAAAACACCCGAAACTAAAGCCGTTGAGGTTAAAAGCGAAGGCAAATAACCGTTTACACAATTTGAATTTTCAATATCACGCTTAACGCACATTTTTTTTACATCTTTGCGTTAATGAAATTACCTGCCATAAAAGGTTTTGATGAAGAAGCATTTAACAAGTATTTTAAAAATACAGGTTGGGTGATGTTTGGAAAAATTCTCAGTATGATTGTCGGCTTTGTAGTAGCCAGATTCCTGGGACCAATTTCTTTCGGAGATTTAAGCTTTGCTGATGCATTTACGGCAATTGCTGCTGCTATTGGTGCCTTAGGATTGGATACCTTCATCATCAGAGAAATACTAAATGATCCTACTAAAAAAGATGAAATTTTAGGCACCTCATTACTATTAAGACTAGGTGTTAACTTATTATTGATCCCAATTTCAATTGGTTTATATCTTTTATTTCACAAGTTATCTAATAATCCTGGCGAACCATTAACGTATGTAGTAGCCTTACTATCCTTTGCTGCTTTTTTTAAATCTTTTAATGTAATCGATTCCTATTTCCAGTCACAGGTACAATCCAAATATGTAGTACATGTCCAAAATATATGCGTAATAGTTTCAGCTCTTGCCAAAATTTTACTTGTTGTTTTACACATGCCCGTAATCTGGTTTGCCTGGGCATTGGTTTTTGATGGTTTTATTTTAGCCTTTGGGCTCATTTTACTATATCAAAACAAGGGGTTTAATGTATTAGATTTGCACTTTAAAAAAGAGCGTGCAAAAGCACTCTTGAAACAATCTGCTCCGTTAATATTATCAGCCGTTATGGTATCTATTTACATGAAAATAGATCAGGTGATGTTAAAAACCGAGGGAAGTAGTGCTGTTGGAATTTACAGTGCAGTTGCAAAAATTAGCGAAGCCTGGTATTTCATCCCTGTTGCTATTGTTACGTCTGTTTTTCCAGCTTTAATAAATGCCAGAAAAACTGATCATAACCGCTACATTAAACGATTACAGAATTTATACGATTTACTGGTTGCAATTAGTTTGCCTGTTGCGATAGTTGTTACTTTTGCATCAACGCTTATTATTCATATTATTTACAATGACCGTTTTCCAGGTGCAGAACACATGTTACCAATTCACATTTGGTCTGGTGTTTTTGTATTTTTAGGAAGTGCCAGTTCCCAATACTTATTGGCTGAAGGATTTACAAAGATTTCCTTTTACAGAACTGCTTTTGGGGCACTGATAAACATTCTTTTAAACCTCTGGTTAATACCGCTATATGCGGGTATTGGCGCGTCAATTGCAACCCTAATCGCATGTGCCAGTTCTGCATTTTATATTTTATTAATTCCTAAAACCCGGCAACAGGGTATAATGATGTTAAAATCATTACTTTTGGTAACAGCATTTCAAAAAATATTTAAACGTTGAGTACTCTTAAAGCATTAACAACATTAATTGCTAAGCCAAACAGGCTTAAAGCATTATTATCATACGGACATAAAGGATACTTGAACAGCATCGGCTGGTTTACGGCCTTTGATAAAAAACAAGCCGTAGATGGAAACGGGAAAGCATTGCCCTGGGTAACCTACTCCTTTATCGATTTCATTAAAGAACGAATTAATAAAACACAGCATATTTTCGAATATGGATCAGGTAGTTCTACACTATTTTACGCAGAACGGGCAGGTTCAGTGACCTCTGTTGAGCATGATAAAGGTTGGTACGATAATGTCAAAAATACTAGCCCAGCCAATGCTGAAATGATATTTTGCCAGTTGGAAAAAGATGGCGAATACGCTAAAAAAGCAACCTTGCTTAACCGCAAGTTTGATATTATTATTGTTGATGGCCGCGACCGCGTAAATTGCTGCAAATATAGTGTGGGTGCTTTATCGGAAAATGGTGTTTTGGTTTTGGACGATAGTGAGCGCGAAGTTTACCAGCCTGCGCGTGTACTTCTAAAAGCACAAGGCTTCAAAGAAATCAGTTTTAGTGGAATTTCACCGGGCTTATTTTACGAAAAGGCTACTTCTGTTTTTTACAAGGAAAACAACTGTTTAGGCATTTAATTTTACGATATTATGCTAAGCGAAGAAGTAAAAACAGCCTACGATAATTTTTATACCAATAGTGATGTAGCCTGGCGTATGCTCGGCGCCAAATACAAAGCACAAAACATTATTGAAGTTTGCAAAGACATAAAACCAAAAAAAGTTTTAGAAGTTGGTGCAGGCGATGGCAGTATCCTACATTTTTTAAACGAATGGAGCTTCGCGCCTGAGCTTTATGCTTTGGAAATTGCACAAAGTGGTGTCGATATCATTAAAGAACGTAAGCTTCCTAAATTGAAAGAAGTGCAAACCTTTGATGGTTATAAAATTCCTTACGAAGATGACGCTTTCGATCTGGTGATTTTGGCGCACGTGTTAGAGCATGTAGAACACGAGCGGATCCTTATCCGCGAGTTAAAACGGGTAGCTAAATTTATTGTGGTAGAGGTCCCGAAAGATTACCGTTTTGGTGTAGATAGACGCATGAAACACTTTTTGGATTACGGGCACATTAATATGTACACGCCAACTTCACTAAGGTTTTTACTCCAAAGTGAAGGTCTGGAGATTTTAGCCGATAAAGTTTCGATGACAGCCACTGAAACCGTAAAATTTAATGAGTTTATAAACCGCAAAGCACCAAAAACCTTTATTAAAAACTTAAAAATAGAACTCGAATACCAGCTTAAAAAAGCTTTAGGTAACTTAATGGGAAAGAAAAAGCAAGAACAATTTGCCAATGCTTATACCGTACTCACTCAAAAATCAGATCATAACCTGCATATATTTTAAGGAGTACTTATCTCAATAGGACAATTATCATTTCAAGCGAAGCGAAATCAAGCCGGGAAATCTAAACCAGGATCAATTCAAAAGATTTCTCCATTTTTCTCTGCTGCCATTGAAATGGTAGGATCAGCTAAATCAAAACAAACATGCAAAAACTTGCCCCCATAGCCCTTTTCGTTTATAACCGCCCGCAGCATACCGAGCGTACATTAAACTTCTTGCAGCAAAACGAACTGGCGGCCAGCAGTCAGTTGTATATTTTTTCTGATGGTGCAAAAACCCCGAACGATGAAGAGAAAGTCAGGGAGGTAAGGGCTATCATCAATAAAGCAAAGGGGTTCAAATCGGTCAAAGTAACAGAGCGGAAAGAAAATGCGGGTTTAGCCAATTCGGTAATCGCTGGTGTAAGCCAATTGGTGGCTGAATACGATCAGGTAATTGTTTTTGAAGATGATCTGGTTACCTCACCACATGCATTAACCTATTTTAACGATGCATTAAACCGTTACCGCGACGAGGAAAAAGTAATGCATATCGGCGCATACATGTATCCGCTCGAGGGCGAAAAACTACCGCAATCGTTTTTTTACCGTGCGGCCACCAGCTGGGGCTGGGCTACCTGGGGAAGGGCCTGGAAAAACTTCGAACCCGATATCAACCTCCTGATCAAGCAATTCGATAAGAAAAAGAGAAAAGCATTTTCGATTGACCATACCATGAATTTCTGGAAACAGATGCTCGAATTTAAAAAAGGCAAAAACAATAGCTGGGCCATCAGGTGGTATGCTTCTATTTTCTTAAAAGGAGGTTTAACACTTAACCCTTCTCAATCGCTGGTTAACAATATCGGGCACGATGGAACCGGCGTACACTCAGGTATAAACGATATTTACAATGTAATTATCAACCCTAAACCCATTACCGAATTTCCAACCGTAATTGCCGAAGATGCAATAGCCTATAAAGCTATTAAAAGATTTTTAGCCAAACGGAAAGGAAACATGGTAACCAGGATCCGACGTTTTGTTAAAGAAAAGCTAACGCAATACTTTTCGAAAAAATAATTCCCTGCTAAAAAACATCTCTAAGCCTATAGCCTCTTGTTGTAAGCTATTGCAAATATGACAAACCTTTTTTAATCGGTCATGTTCTTTTTATACATCGAAACTATAAAAAATAAAAACATGAAAACAACAACAGCAACTGCCGAAGTATTAAACGATCTCATCCAAATTAATAATGACCGTATTGAAGGTTACGAAAAAGGCCGTCAAGAATTAAAAGATGGAGATGCCGATTTAAAATCACTTTTCCTAAACATGATTAGCGAAAGCCAGAAATACAAAATGGCTTTGGCGACTGAAGTTGCGGCTTTAGGCGAGGATATTGAAACTGGGACTACCAATTCGGGTAAAATTTACCGGGTTTGGATGGATGTTAAAGCCATGTTTACAGGAAACGACCGCCAAACAGTATTAAACAATTGCGAATTTGGTGAAGATGCTGCACAAAACGCTTATAAAATGGCTCTTGAAGATGAGGATCTTCCATCAAACATCAGAGAGCTGATTTCCGATCAAAAAGCATCACTAAGAACCTCGCATGACGAAATTAAAAGATTACGTGATGCACAGGCATAATTGAACCGCTATATCAAACAAAAAACTCTCCCAAATTATAATTTGGGAGAGTTTTTTGTTTACAATCGTTCTCCATCAAATAGCTAACGGATGAAGAACCTTGAAAGACCTTCCTGTATAAGCCGGACGCGAGATTTAAAGCTCCGTTTTACTTCGCTCAAAATGACGATATCCAGGGGCATAAATCCGTTAAAACTAAGACTCCAATTCTTTATCCAGATGCTCAGTAACCCGCTGAATGGTATTATCAATAGTATTGCTCAAAATGGTTAGGTAAGAGCCCTTTTTAGCAGTTTCAATAGCGATCTGTAAACACTCTGTACTTTTGTTATTGATGATAATTTCCTTGTTAGGATCAACCTCTTTAATCCCTTTTACTAGTAAATCTACCAGTTCCTGCTGTGGCCGTCCACGAAGATACTTCTCCTGACATACATAAATCTTATCAAACATCTGAGCCGAAATACGGGCGGTTTCTATAATATCCGCGTCCCTCCTGTCCCCAGTTGCTGAAATAATGCCTACGTGCTCGGTGGCCTCCACACCTTGCAGGAAACCTTTAACCCCGTTAAAACCATCAGGGTTATGTGCAAAATCAACCAGCACCTTGAAATCTTTGAATCTAAAAACATTCATTCTTCCCGGTGTGTGCGCAGCAGAAGGAATAAAGGTCTCTAATGCTAGTCGAATATCTTCTGGTTTGTAGCCCCACAAATAAGTTGCAAGTGTTGCGGCAAGTACATTCTGAATCATAAAATTCACCGAACCGCCAAAAGTTAGCGGAATGTGGGTAGCTTTATCTACTCTTAATTTCCAGTCCCCGGTTTTTATCGTAATGTAACCGTTTTCGTAAATGGCAGCAATGCCACCCTTCTTACAATGCTCTTTAATGACCGGGTTATTTTCATCCATGCTAAAATAGGCCACATTACAGCGTGCATCTTTCGCTATACGTACACAATACCCATTGTCAGCATTTAATACGGCCCAGCCTTTGCGCCTAACCGCCCCGATAACAACTGCTTTTACGCGGGTTAAATCGTCGAGGTTATGGATATCCGAAATTCCCAGGTGGTCTTCCTGAATATTGGTTACTACGCCAATATCACAGGCATTAAAGCCTAGTCCGGCTCTTAAAATACCGCCTCGGGCAGTTTCGAGCACAGCAAACTCCACTGTTGGATCTTTTAAAATAAACTCCGCGCTTACAGGCCCGGTGGTATCACCTTTCATCAGCATGGTATTGTGTACATACACGCCATCACTGGTGGTAAAACCTACTCGCTTACCATTACTGCGAATAATATGTGCTATTAAACGCGTGGTAGTGGTTTTACCGTTGGTTCCGGTCACCGCAATGATTGGAATCTGAGATAGCTTTCCTTGTGGATAAAGCATATCAATAACTGATGATGCCACATTCCGGGGTAAACCTTCGCTTGGTGCCAGGTGCATTCTGAAACCCGGGGCAGCATTTACTTCCAAAACAACGCCTCCGTTTTCGGTTAATGGCTGGGTGAGATTTTGTGCCATGATATCGATACCACAGATATCAAGTCCGATTACCCTCGAAATCCTTTCGCAGATAAAAACATTTTGTGGATGTACAATATCGGTTACATCGATAGATGTCCCGCCAGTACTCAAATTCGCCGTTGATTTTAAGTAAACAATCTCTCCTTTTTCAGGAACGGTTTCTAATGTATATTCTTTCTTGGCTAATAAATCCAAGGTATCACGGTCAACTGCTATTTCTGTTAAAACATTCTCATGTCCATAGCCACGCCGCGGATCTTCATTCTCCTTATCAATCAGTTCCTGAATGGTATGGATTCCGTTCCCTCTCACATGCGCTGGATCACGTTGTGCAGCGGCGATCACTTTATGGTCGATTACCAACACACGGAAGTCATACCCGGTAACGAATTTTTCAATAATTACTCTTCTGGAATAGGTTTTGGCATACTCGAAAGCGGCTATAGCGGCTTCCATGGTTTTCACATTAATAGTTGCTCCCTTTCCATGGTTACCGTCCAATGGTTTAAACACCAACGGGAAGCCTACTTTTTTAACCGAAGCTTCTAAATCATCGATATTTGAAATGGTTACCCCGGCGGCCACCGGAATGGCGGCCTCAGTAAGCAAACGCTTGGTTTCCTCCTTATTACTGGCAATATCTACCGCTATACTACTTGTTTTTTCGGTCATGGTAGCCCTGAAACGCACCTGGTTTTTGCCATAGCCGAGCTGCACCAACGAACTTTTATTCAGCCTGATCCACGGAATGCTTCTGCTCACAGCTTCTTCTACAATGGAAGCGGTACTTGGTCCCAGCGCTTCAAGCTCCCTGATTTCTTTCATCCGGCGGATATCGTGTTCCAGATCATATTCCCTGTTGTCAATAAGAGCTTCAGCAATCCGCACCGCTGCCTCGGCAGCATAAACTCCTACTTTCTCTTCGAGATAACTGAACACAACATTATAAATCCCTTCAGTTTTGGTCATACGTGTTCTGCCAAAGCCTGTATCCATCCCCGCCAGGGTCTGAATTTCCAAAGCAATGTGCTCAATTACATGTCCCATCCAGGTACCTTCTTTCACGCGGGTAAAAAAGCCACCCTCTACTCCTTTAGAACAGCGATGTGTAAACATGCTGGGTAGCAACTTCTCAATTCTTTCGCTAAATCCATCGATCAAATTGGTTGGCTTTTGCTCCATGTCTTCTAAATCCAAACGCATCTGAATTAGCTTTTTCCGGTTAATCGACCAAATATTTGGCCCTCTTAATACTTGTATGTTTGATATCTTCATGTAGTGTTTTGCTCGCTTTTTAATGTTAAACAAGGCGTTGGGTTGGCCAATTTCCAGTTAATTTGCAGTATAAAATGCTGACTGTAAATTATGCATTTATTCTCAGAATAGTGCTTGCCTTTGGTTAAATCAATTTTAATGGGTATTTGTTTTATTTTTAGGCACATGCCTGTTAATTTTATGTTATATTATTTCAACTTTTGTTAATAACTTAAATAATATTGACAAAAAAAGTCGCATTTTTTATCATAAGCCTATATATTTGGATTTTTTGATATCAAATACACAAAAAATGGTTCCGGAAGGTAAACTCATCATTATTGGCGGCGCAATAAACACAGGTAGCTTTGCCGAAACTCAGTTCGGGTTGCCCGATAACATGAACTTTTTTGAGCGTGGAATTCTAAAGCGGATTACAACTGAATCTGCAAGAGACACTGAATCACGGTTCGAAATCATCACAACAGCATCCCTAATGCCCGAAAAAGTAGGCGAAGAATACATAAAAGCTTATGCACAATTAGATGTACACAATGTTGGGGTATTAAATATTACCAATCGTGAAGAAGCCAATGCCGACGAAAACTACGAACGTATTAAAGCGGCAGAAGTAATCATTTTTACCGGTGGCGACCAGCTTCGCCTTTCATCCATTTTTGGTGGCACCAAAATTCATCAGCTACTGCTCGAAAAATACAGGACCGAACCAGTAGTTATTGCAGGTACATCGGCCGGAGCAGCAGCCAGCTCAAAAAATATGATTTACCAGGGCAGCAGTAAAGATGCCTTATTGAAAGGTGAGGTTAAAATTACCGGCGGGCTTGGTTTTATTGATGATGTAATTGTAGATACACACTTTGTACAACGTGGCAGAATTGGCCGTTTATTATATGCGGCAGCCAGTAATCCGGGTATTTTAGGCATTGGCCTTGGCGAAGATACCGGCCTTTTCATTTCAGATGGCCACGTAATGGAAGCTATAGGCTCGGGTATGGTAATTTTAGTGGATGGACGTACAATGGCCGACACCAATTTAACAGATGTTGAAATGGGACAACCGGTGTCAATCAAAAACATGGTGGTGCACGTAATGTGCGATGGCGACGTTTACGATCTGAATGACCACAGTTTAATTATCCAGCATCCAAAAGTGGCGCCGATAGCGTAATTCGGTTGACAATAATTGTTAACATTATACTGCTTGATCCTAATAAAATGAAACTAATTATACACGGAGGCTTTTTTAGCGAATCTTCTACCAACCAGGAAACCAAAAAAGCGAAGCAGGATGCCCTGGCGGAAATTATAACCCTTGGTCACGCTTATTTGCAGCACCATACCGCTTTAGAGACCGTCGTTTATACAGTTGCCTTACTTGAGGATAACGAACTGTTTAATGCAGGCATTGGCTCACAGATTCAGAGCGATGGAAAGGTGCGTTTAAGTTCGGCCTTAATGGATGGTAAAACTGAAAAATTTAGTGGCGTAATTAATATTGAAGATGTTAAAAACCCGATCAAAATTGCACAGACCCTGCTGACATACGATGACCGCGTTTTAAGTGGACAGGGTGCCCAGGATTTTGCGCGTAAAAACGGATTCGAATATTTTAATCCCATCATTGCACAACGCCAGGCAGAATACGAGGCCAAATTAAATCAAAAAAATAATAAAGGTACTGTTGGGTGTGTGGCACTCGATGCCAACGGCAATCTAGCAGCCGCTACTTCTACAGGCGGTAAAGGCTTTGAGATTCCCTGCAGGGTAAGTGATTCGGCAACAGTAGCTGGCAATTTTGCCAATGCACATGCAGGCATTTCGTGCACAGGCGTAGGCGAAGATATTGTAAGCGGCGCGTTGGCGGCCAAAATTGTAACGCGCGTTACGGATGGCTTTTCTTTAAAAGATGCAGCTGATAAATCTTTCGCCGAACTTAAAGCATTTGATGGCTTTGCAGGCATTGTAGGCATATCTTCAGCGGGCGAAATGTACCATTGTGATTCTCATCCGTACATGGTTTGGGCATCTTTCGATGTTAATTTACAGGTATTTAGCTGAAATTAAATTTAAAGTATTATTTTTGTTGCATGACCAGGATTGTATTGGCTTTAATTGGCCTTTTTGCATCAGTACAACTACAAGCTCAAAATATCGATAAACCGGAAATCCAGGAACCAAACGGAGGTAACGCAATCAACATTGCCGTATCTAAATTTGAACTGGAAGACGGCAACTCTTTTTTTGAAGAAGCAGAAGATTTAGAACGAAAAGGCGACTACAATGAAGCGCTGACCCTATTTGGCAAGGCAGCATTCGAGTATAATGCGGTAAAGAATTTTAACCGTTATGGTCAGGCTGTGATCAAAATGAGCACAATGCATTATCAATTGGGCCGCTTTTCTGACGCAGAGCAAATCCTTTTAAATGTTGCCTTAAAAAATTATTCCAAAACGGGCAACAGGGTAGGAGTAATGAACACTTATAGCCTTTTGGGCAAAGTTTACCTCGCCAATACTAAATATACCCAATCCATGTGGTTCTATACGCAACAAGGTATATTGGCTAAACAACTAAAAAGTAATAATGCATACATCGAATCGATGTTAGGCATTGTGCAGGTTAAGATTAAAAAGAAAGATTTTACCCTCGCCCTCCGTGATTTAAAATCTGCAGAATGGTTTGCCAACTCCATTAAAACAACGCAGTACAAAAGCCAAATTAAAGATGCAAGGGATATGATTGCCAGTAAAACTACTGCAAAAAAGGGATAGGTCACAGACTTTTACTTCACCTTTGTAGTCATTAGCGATCACTTGGCAGCTATTTCAGCCACATACAAGATAAACTCAGCGCTATCTAGTATTCTTTAAATAAAATTACCCCTCAATTTGATCATCTATCGTCTGCAAATGGTCAAATTTAAATGCCTTAATAAAACAAAAAATAAGCGCTAACGTTCTCCTATTGTTATTGTTAAATAAAAAGCTTTTAGCTAGATTTGATAAGTTTTAACAAGAGACGGTAATAATGCTGTCTCTTTTTTGTTTTTTTGCTAAAATGGTATCATATTGGCTATATAGAATTGGAAATGGATTTTAAATCATTTAAAGAGATGTTAAGAAGAATATTTTTTGTAATTTTTACTGCGGCAGTACTTGCTTGTCATGCTGCACCTAAAACTCAGCCAATGGTTGAGGGTGTTACGAATGTGAAACCTGATGAGCAACAGCAACTGGTTATAAAAGAAGTTGTTAATTTAATTGAGAGCTACAATTATAAAAAAATTCAGGTCAACGATTCTATTTCCTCACTGATCCTAGATAAGTATATCAAATCTTTAGATCCAGGACGAAACTACTTCCTCGCAAGTGATATCAAGGAATTCGAAAAATACAGATATACGCTGGATGATGACTTTAAAAACGGCGATTTAAGCGGCCCATTTTACATCTACAATGTTTATGCAAAAAGATTAAATGAATATTTTACTTATTCTTTGGCACAGATTAAAACCAAATTCGATTTTAACCAAACAGATAGTTACGTTTACGACCGCGAGAAAATGCCTTGGGCGGCTACTTCTACTGCCTTAAACGATACCTGGAAAAAACGTGTTAAATACGAATTGGTTAACTTAAACCTTGCCGGTACAACCGATGCGAAAAACGTAGAAACCTTAACCAAACGCTATCAGAATTTACAGTCGCAAACCTCAAAAACAAATAATCAGGATGTTTTCCAGATTCTTATGGATGCCTTTACCGAATCTATCGATCCACATACCAATTATTTTGTACCAGCAAGGGCTACTGAGTTTAACGAAGAAATGGCACGCTCTTTCGAAGGAATTGGTGCCCGTTTACAATTGGAGAACGAGGTGGTTAAAATTTCGGAAATTATCCCCGGTGGACCAGCCTTCAAAGGCAAACAGTTAAGTGCAGGCGATAGAATTATTGCTGTTGCACAAGGTGACGGCGAATTTGTTGATGTGATTGGATGGAGACTTGATGTAACTGTAACCAAAATTAAAGGCCCTAAAGGAACTAAAGTGCGCCTGAAAGTGATTCCCGTAGGAAAAGAAATGTCGTCTAAACCGGTAATTGTTGAACTTGTAAGAGAGAAAATAATTCTGGAAGATCAGTCTGCGAAAAAGAAAGTTAAAAACATTACCTCAAACGGTAAAGATTATAAAATTGGTATTATTTCAGTACCTGCATTCTACGCAGATTTTAAAGCCGCAAATGCTGGCGATAAAAATTACAAAAGTACCACGCGCGATGTTCGAAAATTGATTGACTCGTTAAAAAACATCGATAAAGTGAACGCCATTGTAATGGATTTGCGTGGCAACGGTGGTGGATCTTTAGTTGAAGCCATTTCATTAACTGGGTTATTTATCGATAAAGGCCCTGTTGTTCAGGTAAAAGATTTACGTGGTAAAATAGAAGTAGATGAAGACGAGAACACAGGTGTAGCCTGGGATGGCCCGTTTGGTGTAATGGTAGACCGCCTAAGTGCTTCAGCATCTGAAATTTTTGCCGGCGCCATACAGGATTATGGTCGCGGTATTGTAATGGGTAGTCAAACTTATGGTAAAGGCACCGTTCAATCTTCTATAGACTTAAACAAACTGGTAAACCCAAGTATGCTGCAAAGGGTTGCCGGATTAATAGCTAAGGATAAGACGGTTGGCACTTCTCCAAGTTCAGCCAATCCGGCAGATATTAACTTAGGTCAGATTAATTTAACCATGGCTAAGTTTTACCGTGTTGCCGGTAGCAGCACACAGCATAAAGGGGTAACACCCGATGTGGTTTTCCCATCCGTTTATCCGATGGACAAAATTGGAGAGGATACTGAACCTTCTGCACTGCCTTGGGATGTAATTGCCAGTTCTAACTTTAAACCTGTTGCAAATTTAGCTGCTGTTAAAGCACAGCTGATTAAAAACAGTGAACAACGTGTGGCCAACTCCTTAGATTTTAAATACCTGAAACAAGACATTGCGGAGCTTAAAAAACGGGATGCTGAAGTTTCAGTAACCTTAAACGAGGCTAAACTTAAAGCGGAACGTGATGCACAGGAAGCTAAATCCCTTGCCCGTCAAAATGAATTAAGGGCGCTGAGAGGCCTGCCAGCAATTAAAAAAGGTGATAAAATTACTAAACAGGATGCTTTCGATTTTATTGAGGATGAATCGTTAAAAGTAATGGGCGATTTTATGCAACAATCGGGCAGCTACGTAATGAATCTGGGTATCCCTGCTGCAGAAAAAATAAACAAGTAGTAAATACTTAATGTACAAAAAAGCCTATCAGAGTTTATCACTGATAGGCTTTTTTATTGGGAACTTTTAAAGACATTAACTGAATGCTTGGCAGTTCTTAAACCGGTTATGCTTTTTTAGCAGTATTTTGTGATTGTTGCATCGCCATCATTTCTTTCATGGTTTTATTCATCCCTTCAGTACTGCCGTCTAAAAAGATCACGTTACCTTCGCTATACTCGGCAAATTGTTTAATAGCCTCTGTCCACATGGTGAATAAAATTACTGATGTATCCAAATTAGCTTGCTGCATTTCATGCGCAGCATTAGTCATACCCTTCGCTACCTCTTCTCTGAATAAAGCAATCCCCTGACCGCGTAACTGGGCGGCTTCACGTTCAGCTGTAGCAGCAATCTTAATGGCATTACCATCTGCTTCGGCCGCTTTGGTTTTGGTAATCAATAAAGCCTGACCTTCGTTTTCTGCTGCAGCTTTTAAGTTGTTCGATGCCACAACGCGGCTCATTGAGCGCATAATTTCTTCATCAAAAGTAATATCGTTTAACTGAAGGTCTTGCAGATGATAACCCCAGCCATCTAAAACCTGATCTATCTGCTCTTTAACATGCAGTACAATTTCGTTACGCTGCGCCAATACATTGGCTTGCTTTTGCGTAGCCACGTAAGCCCTTATCGAACCTTCGATGGTCCTGATCAAAGCCTGCATTAAATTAGTAGCATCAACGAATTTAAAGGCTACATTTTTGATGGTTTCTTCATCCTGGTTAATTACCGAGTATAAAAGCATGGCTTTAAAGTATACGTTAGCCTGATCTTGTGTAACCGCCTGGAAAGATAATTCAACCGAGCGGTTCTGGATGGATATACGCGAGTAAATCTGTTCAATTAAAGGAATCTTCAGGCTTAGTCCCGGTCTAAGTAACCTTTGGTATTTTCCAAAAACGGTTACTACCGCTATTGTACCCTGTTTAACAGTCACAAATGAGCTTAGCAGGATAATTACCCCAAGCGCGATAAGAATGTAAAGTGTGTATTGCATAATTAGATTTTTTTATGAAGTTATAAAAAATAAACGCAATAACACAGGCTGACAAAATGGGTTATACGATCCGCAGCGCTACAGTACTTTGGGCAAAAGTTAGTTTAAAAACACAAAAAGAGAAGAGAAATACGCATAAAGCGACTTTTTTGAGAAGCGTGTAATTCACGAGAAAATAAATTGATGGTGTCTAGTTTATTTGTGTACAGAAAATTACGAATTTAAATGGCAAACAAAAAGGTTTATTTTTTTGTCTTATCTAAAAAAAGATCATGAACGTAAAACGAACCTTTGGAACCATATTAACCATTTTAGGCATTATCGGCTTGATTTACGCCGGATATGGCTTTGTTAACCACAATCAGAACAGCAGGGGATTGCTGGTTTATGGAATAATCGGATTGATTTTCTTTGTATCGGGAATCGGATTGGTAAAGAATACGAAGGATGAGAGTTAGGCTACTCTTTCCTTCTGAATTTCCTCGATAAAATAAATATGATAATTGCCGCACTAACTGCAAGTGCTAAATAAATACCATCTTTAAAATTATCGGTCTGGTTTACCTGCAAAATAGCAGCAGGCATATTATTGCTTCTTTTTTTGTTTAATAATTTGATATTGACTAAAAGCCACCAAACAACCTGCCAGGATAATAATTCCAGCTGATAGTAAATTTTCAGGGTTTTGGTTAATATAATAAGCGGCAGCCAGTACCAGCAATGCAGCAGCAATACCAATAATGTAATGAAGTATTAATCCCTTTTTCATGCGTTATCCATTGTGTAGTTATCCATTGTGTAGTTTAAAAAACCTGATGGTTTCATATGGCAAATATTCTGAAATAAACTGAGAATGATGTCGGAGAAAATTAATCTTTTAAACTGATTTTATTGTGTTCAAATTTAAGCTGGTGACCAATAAAATCAACATCCGTTAATTCCTTAATCCGTTTAAAAGCCCTGTGGTTGTCATCAATGGTTAAGCGGTTAATTTTATCCTGCTGAACAGATACCACGCCGGCATATAGAAAATCGCCTTTTGAGTTAATCTTAAGCTGAAGTAAAGGGGCAATCCCATTATTCCCCTTTAGGCTAAACATACCGTAAGTACAGAAATTACCCAAACTGTAAGCGATAAATTTGTTTTTATAAACCTCTACTGCCCGGGTTACATGGGGGCCATGACCCAAAACCACATCAGCACCAGCATCAATTACCGCATGCGCAAAAGCATAAACATTGCCTCTGTTTTCTTTGTAAAAGATCTCGTTTTTCCGTGGCACATGTTCAAAGCGGGCACCTTCACCACCACCGTGAAAGGAAACAATTACTACATCGGCCATGTTTTTTAAACGGACCACCAGTGCTTTGGCACTATCAATCTTATTTATAGATACCGTATTTTCGTTCGGGGCAAATGCACAGAAAGCATATTTAACACTGTCTTTTTCAAAAATTTCAAAAGGTTTGTTTACCTGCCCGGCGTAATGAATTTGTAAGGAATCTAAAATCCGCGCAGTATTTCTCCTTCCTTTCGCCTCAAAATCGCCTACATGGTTGTTGGCAATGCTTAACACATTAAATCCTGCTTTTTTATATATTCCTGCATATCGTTCAGGCATTCTGAAAGCGTAACAGCTGTTTGGATTAATACCAGTGCATTTATTGGAGTTGCCCGAATTCAGAAAACAGCCTTCCAGGTTGCCAAAAACAATATCGCCCTTAAGCAAACTATCTACCGCCTGAAAACTGTTTACAGCATCGTCGGGAGGGAGGTTCGTTTTAGAAGGAAAAGCTGAGCCCAGCATAATATCGCCCACTGCGGTGATAGTGATGGTATCTTTTAATTTTCTAATCACCGTATCCTGTTTAGCTCTCGCAGGGGGAATCACCTGGGCATTATTACTGGTACAGCTGATTAAAATAACCACAGTAAAAGGTAAGAGTAAAATGGTATTAATGAGCTTCATTCGATATTCTATAGGTTGTCTGGTACTCTTCTCCGTGATAAAGATCGAAATCAATCCGATAGCTACCGGATCAGGATAACCACCCATTTGAGAAAAAATGCCAGTTCAATAAAAAATCCTCCAAAATTTCTTTAGGAGGATTATGTATGTTTTTAACGGTTAACTGAAAATGTCAACTGATTTATTCTACTGTAAATTCCTTTTTAAACGATTCAAGCACACGCCCGCCTTTATAAAAATAACGGCTGTAATAAGGTTCGTTCAGGTTACTGATTACCACACCGCGAGAACTTGATGCATGTGCAAATCTGTTATCACCCAGATAGATACCTACGTGTGAAATACTTCTGCTTTTGATTTTAAAGAAAACCAAATCTCCTTCTTTTAAATCTTCTTTTGACAAGGGATCTACCATGCTAAAAATATCGCGTGAATTTCTTCTGATGGTAGTGTTGAAAACTTTATCGTAAATCGCTTTAGTAAAAGCTGAGCAATCAATGCCTCTTTTAGTATTTCCACCATAACTATATGGTGTTCCGATCCATTCGTATATAAATTTGTATAGCTTTAAATTCGAAGTCGCATCTACTGCAACACCCATTACCTGCGAAAAATACTGCGATGCAAGATTATCAGGGTCATTTAATTCCTTACCAGATTCTTTTGTTTTAGTTTGCGCAAATGCTGCTGAGAACGTGCAAATAGCGATTAGAGTAGAAAACAAAAATTTTTTAATCATGTTATACAGTTATGTTTGGGTATTCACTTACACATTAACGTACACCACATGGGCTTATTGTTGGTTGCCAAAAGTATTAATTATACAAATGTTATCCAAATGTTAGATGTTAAAAAGTAAAAGTTATTAACATTTGTGTTTTGGAGCACTCCTTTTTTAACCCAATAATCACCTGAAAATCATCTTTTGTCACAAAAATTTTTCCTTCCTGTAAGCGGGCAAAAGAACCGAAAGCCGCAATATTTTAAATTATGTAAATGATGATATACGCAAAATTAAATTTTAGAATAATTTAATTCCATATTACGATAAAGGGCGTTGTTTTAATTATAAAAAATCGGCTTTAAATCTTGCTAAAAACAGAAATGCCCATTCTCAATCATATTCAATTGTAAAACAAGTGTTAAATGTAATTTCATAGCCGATATTATGATGTTTTTACACTCGAAAGTGCCAAAAATTACAATAAAAAAATTAGATTTGCTGTCGCAAAAAAACAAATACCCTAAAATGAGTGCAGTAGAAATAAATAAAGATACCTGGTTAAAGTGGTTTGAGTCGATGTTGCTGATGCGCAAGTTCGAAGAAAAAACTGGCCAGTTATACGGACAACAAAAAATACGTGGCTTTTGTCATTTATACATTGGACAAGAGGCTGTAGTTGCAGGTGCAATATCTGCAATGCAAAAAGGCGATTCGATGATTACAACTTACCGTGATCACGCTCATGCTTTGGCTTTAGGCGTTAGTGCAGATAGCATTATGGCCGAAATGTATGGCAAAGCTACCGGCTGTTCTAAAGGTAAAGGTGGTTCAATGCACATGTTCAGTAAAGAGCATAACTTTTATGGTGGCCACGCCATTGTTGGAGGTCAGATTCCACTAGGTGCCGGTGTTGCTTTTGCAGAGAAATACAAAGGAACAGATAATGTTAATATTTGTTATATGGGCGATGGCGCTGTACGCCAGGGTGCATTAAACGAAACGTTTAACATGGCCATGTTGTGGAAATTACCTGTAGTTTTTGTTTGCGAAAACAATGGTTATGCAATGGGTACTTCGGTACAACGTACCACCAACATGACCGATATTTATAAAATTGGTTTAGGTTTCGACATGCCTTGTGCTCCTGTTGACGGAATGGATCCTGTTGCAGTTCACAATGCTATGGATGAGGCCATCCAACGTGCACGTAAAGGTGAAGGACCAACTTTCTTGGAAATGAGAACTTATCGTTACCGTGGTCACTCGATGTCAGATCCGGCAAAATACCGCACCAAAGAAGAGTTAGAAGATTATAAAGCTAAAGATCCGGTTGAGCATGCAAGAGAAACTATTCTTAAAGAGAAATATGCAGATCAGGCCTGGATTGAAGAAGTAGAAGCTAAAGTTAAAGCTACAGTAGATCAGGCAGTGAAATTCGCTGAAGAATCTCCTTGGCCAGATGCATCTGAGTTATACAAAGATGTATATATGACTGAGAACTACCCTTACGTAATGGACTAATATTAATAAGATTTCAATTAATTCGATATAATGGCTGATGTAATTAAAATGCCCAAAATGAGCGACACCATGACCGAAGGGGTTTTGGCTAAGTGGCATAAAAAAGTGGGCGATAAAGTGAAAAGCGGCGATGTTTTGGCAGAAGTAGAAACTGACAAAGCAACAATGGATATGGAATCTTATTGGGATGGCACCCTTTTGTACGTTGGCGTAGAAGAAGGTCAGGCTGTTCCGGTTGATGCCATCATGGCCGTTATCGGTAAAGAAGGCGAAGATTATAAAGCAGCTTTAGCTGCTGAGCAAGGCGCAGAAGCCCCTAAGGCGGAAAGCGCAGCTCCAAAAGCTGAAGATCAAAAAGAAGAAACTGCACCGGTTCAGGGCGGGGGCTTAAGCGAAGAAGAATTAGCAGCAAAAGGCGTAACGGTAATCAGAATGCCTTTGTTAAGCGATACCATGACTGAAGGCGTAATTGCTGAATGGCATAAAAAAGTTGGCGATAAAGTAAAGGATGATGATGTTTTAGCTGACGTAGAAACCGATAAGGCAACTATGGAAGTTATGGGTTATGCAACCGGCACTTTATTACATATTGGTGTTGAAAAAGGTTCAGCAGCAAAAGTAAACGGTATTATTGCTATTGTTGGCCCTGAAGGAACTGACGTTAGTGGTATTTTAGCTGGCGGTTCTGCTCCAGCTGCGAAAGCTGAAGAACCAAAAGCAGAAAAACAAGCAACAACTGCCGATGCAGGTTCATCTGCTCCAGTTGCTCAGAGCTCATCAGGCGATAGCCGTGTAAAAGCATCTCCTTTAGCGAAGAAAATTGCTAAAGATAAAGGAATCGATTTATCACAGGTTGCAGGCAGTGCTGAAGGTGGTCGTATCATTAAGAAAGATATCGAGAACTTTAAACCTGCGGCTGCTCCTGCTAAAGCAGAATCGGCTCCGGCTGAGAAAGCTGCAGCTGCTGCTCCGGTTATTCCAACATTTGTAGGTGAGGTTAAATTTACCGAACAACCCGTTTCGCAAATGCGTAAAGTAATTGCAAAACGTTTAGCTGAAAGTTTATTTACCGCTCCACATTTCTATTTAACCATCAGCATTGATATGGATAACGCAATGGCTGCCCGTACGGCAATCAATGCTGTTGCCCCTGTTAAAGTATCTTTTAACGATATCGTAATTAAAGCAGTTGCAGTAGCGTTGAAAAAACACCCTGCCGTAAACTCATCATGGGGTGGCGATAAAATCCGTTTCAACGAGCATACCAATATTGGTGTAGCTATGGCTGTTGAAGATGGCTTATTGGTGCCTGTAGTGCGTTTCGCAGACGGTAAATCTTTATCACACATCTCTGCAGAAGTTAAAGAGTTTGGTGCTAAAGCCAAAGCTAAAAAATTACAACCGGCAGATTGGGAAGGTTCTACATTCACGGTTTCTAACTTAGGTATGTTTGGTATCGATGAGTTTACCTCAATTATCAATTCGCCTGACGGTGCAATTTTATCAGTTGGTGCTATTCAGGCTGTTCCTGTAGTTAAAAATGGTGCTGTTGTTCCAGGTAATGTAATGAAATTGACTTTGGGTTGTGATCACCGCGTAGTTGATGGTGCAACCGGAGCAGCTTTCTTACAAACTTTAAAAGGTTTATTGGAAGAGCCAATCAGATTATTAGCATAATCGGTTTTCAAAACCGAAAAAATAAATGAAAGCCATCCCTAATCGGGATGGCTTTTTTTGCTTCTGGCCTGATTTACAAAATGGAGTTTAATTTATTATTTTTGGTTAAACACTAACTTAAATCATATGAAGAAAATACTTCTTTTGACAGCTTGTATTGCTTCCTTATCAGCCTGCAGGCAAGGAACCAAGTCTGACGCTAATGCAGAGAATAAAGCATTTGCCAACATGTGCGAGCAATACTACCAGGAAGGCTTAAAACTTAATCCAATTGGGGCAACTTATATTGGAGACGAACGCTATGATGACCTCCTGCCAAACGATGGTTCGCAGGCTTACATTAAGGAGTATAAAGCATTTAACGAACGTTACCTGGACAGCCTGGGCAAATACAATAGAGAAAGCCTTGATGCAAATGACAAACTCTCTTTTGACTATCTGAAAGATCAGCTAAGCATTAATTTAGAAGGATTGAAATACCATTCAGAATACCTGCCATTTAACCAAATGTTTGCTTTGCCTTTAACTATTGGTCAATTAGGCTCGGGTACCGGAGCACAGCCCTTCAAAACAGTTAAAAACTATGAAAACTGGTTAAAACGTGCTACCGCCTTTTCGGTTTGGGCCGATACGGCCATTGCCAACTTTAAAAAAGGCGAGGCCGCCGGCATTGTTTTGCCTAAGGCTTTAGTGGTTAAAATGATACCGCAAATGCAGAGTATGGTCGTAACCAATCCTGAAAAAAGTTTATTTTATGGGCCTATCAATTCATTACCTGCAGATTTTTCTTCAGCTGATAAACAGAAATTAACTGAAGCATACCGCAATGCCATTACGACCATTATTGTACCTACATATAAAAAACTGGGCGACTTTCTTCAAAACGAATATCTGCCTAAAGCCAGAACGAGCTCTGGTTGGTCTGCTATGCCGGGTGGTTTAGAGTGGTATACTTATCTGGTAAAACAACAAACCACCACTAATAAAACCCCTGAGGAAATTTATCAGACAGGCTTAAAAGAAGTAGCCCGGATAAAGGGACAAATGGATAGCATCAAAAATCTAACGGGATTTAAAGGTGATTTAAAGGCCTTTTTTGAATACATGAAAACCGATAAAAAATTTATGCCTTACAAAACGCCAAAAGAAGTTTTAGCTGCTTTTGAAGATATCCACCAGCGAATGAAACCCAATTTGAAAAAAATGTTCGATGTAGAACCTAAAACACCCTTCGAAATCCGTCAAACAGAGGCTTTCAGGGCAGCTTCTGCCAGTGCAGAATACAATCAGGGCTCAGCTGATGGAAAACGTCCGGGAATTTTTTATGTACCCATTTTGGATGCCAAAACATTTAATACTACCTCGGGTATGGAATCATTGTTCCTGCACGAAGCTATCCCTGGTCACCATTACCAGATTTCTTTAACCCAGGAAAACAAATCATTACCTAATTTTCGTCGTTTTGGCGGCCATAATGCTTATGTAGAAGGTTGGGCACTCTATTGCGAATCGTTAGGAAAAGAACTGGGCCTATATCAGGACCCATACCAACACATGGGCGCACTGGGCGATGAAATGCACCGTGCCATCCGCTTAGTGGTTGATGTAGCTATCCACACCAAAAACATGACGCGCGAGCAAGCCATTACATACATGACCGACAACGAAGCCATCAGCACCGAAGGAGCAACTGCAGAAATTGAACGTTATATGGGTATTCCGGCACAAGCACTGGGTTATAAAACCGGAGCAATGAAAATAAGAGAACTCAGAAGCAAATATGAAAAAGCGCTTGGGCCAAAATTCAGGCTATCGGCTTTTCATACCGCTGTATTAAAGGATGGTTCTTTTCCGTTATCGGTTTTCGAAGCTAAAATGGATACCTGGGCCGAAAGCCAGCAATAATTCAATACTCCCGCTAATAACAAAAACCAGATTATCTTATTGGCGGGAGCACTTTATCGTTGTGTTTGTAACGGAGATGAATAAGATAAGCAATCAGATCTTCGGTAAACCAGCTCTTCATAAAAGCCACGCTTCTCACAAATCTCCGTGGCAAACGATGACTTTGAAACAAAATTCTAAACCCTTTTCCCGCTTACGTTGTTAATTAGGTAAAACTCCCGAATCATGGATAAAGAAAAATTAATACAGGAAGCTTATTTAGTTGCACACAAAATAGAAGAAAATGGAAATTTTCCTAATAACTCTATTCTGCCCTTAATGGTTTACAAAGGTGCGCTTCGGCTCCATCCGGATGATAGTGAAGAAGTAATTAAAAAGGTTTTTGCACAAAATGGGTATACCAATGCCTGGGTAGATAGTATCTTCGATTATCATCACTATCATAGCAACACCCACGAAGTGATGGGTATTTTTTGTGGGAAGGCCGATGTTCAGCTTGGCGGCGATCACGGTGTTTGCATAGAACTCGATAAAGGTGATGTAGTGATCATTCCGGCAGGTGTAGCGCACAAAAAACTAAACTCAACCGATGACTTCACAGTGGTTGGTGCCTATCCTAATGGTTCGGATTATAACATGAAATATGGCAAAGCAGATGAGCGGCCAGAAGCAGATGAAGAGATTGCAAAGGTAAAAAACCCGGATAGCGATCCGGTTTATGGCAGCAAGGGACATTTATTCGAATGCTGGTACAATCAAAATTGCGAAAATGTGTAAAACTCTTTTGTTGCAACCGTCTAAAATTCTTTAATTTTCGGGTTTTAAATATACTACCCCCGATATAAATGAATTTTCGATATATATGTTCCGCATTAGCCCTCTCTGTAACTTTATTAACCGCTTGCTCAAGCAAAAAATCTGAAGATAAGAAGGCTGCTGAAAAAAAAATACGCACCAAGGAAGATGATAAAGCCGATAGCCTGTTATTGGTATATAATCCACAAAAAGGCGATAAATGGATCGCCGACTTTGTAGACAACCTGCATAAAAAATTCGGCTTTAATGGAAATATGCTGGTGGCTAAAGATGGCAAAATCCTTTACGAAAAAGCCATTGGCTGGGCCGATTACTTACACCGCGATAGTTTAACCATTAATTCAGAATTTGAGCTCGCTTCGATTACTAAAACGTTTACGGGCACCGCTATTATGCAATTGGTTGAAGCAGGAAAGCTTTCGTTAAACGACGATGTAAAAAAATTCTACCCCAATTTCCCTTATGATGGCATTACTGTAAAACTTTTGCTTTCTCACCGCAGCGGCATGATGAATTATGTATATTTTATTGATGATATCTGGCGCAAAGAGAAGCGAAATATGAAAAAAGGGGTAACCAATCAGGAGGTAATGAATGTAATTGCTGAAAGAAAGCCTAACCCATACACCAAGCCTGATAATCGCTTTCACTATAACAACTCTAATTTTATGGTATTGGGGGCCATTATTGAAAAAGTTACCGGCCAGCGCTACTCACAATATATGATGGAGCATGTTTTTAAACCTGCAGGCTTAAAACATACCCATGTGTACAGCACTACCGAATACGAAAAAATTCCGGTTGATGTTGTGGGGCATGACCGTACCTGGCGTTATTCGGTTGCCCAGAACTTCTTAGACGGCCCGGTTGGGGATAAAGGCATCTACAGCACTGTTCACGACTTGGTGCTCTTTGATAAATACCTTAAAAATGGAAGATTGTTAACCAAAAAAAGTCTCGATTCTGCCTATGTGGGTCGTAATAAACCTGTAAACGGTCATTTTAATTATGGCTATGGCTGGAGAATGTTTGATGGTGAAAATATGGACAAAGTGGTTTACCATACAGGATGGTGGCACGGTTTTCGCCACATTTACGTTAGAGATTTAAGTAAAAATATCGTAGTTATATTTTTAGGTAACTTAACAAACGGCAGTTTAATGCATTTGGATGACCTTTATAAGCATTTAAATATGCCAATTATACGTAAGGGTGCATACCATGGCAATGGAAGCTTGCCGGGAAGCGATGAAGATTAGTAACTGGTAATAAGCCTTTTATGCTGACAGAAAAGCATCAACCTTAAAACAATTTGGGAATAATTTCCTTTATTATAAAAACACAAAAGCTATGTTCGATAAATTATTCGCGGCACAACAAAAAGCCGAAGAAATCAAAAAGCGTTTAGATACCATATCGGTATATGGTGAAGTTGAAAACGGTGCCATTAAAATTACCGCAACAGCAAATAAAGCCATTACAGGCATTGCTATCGACGAAGATTTTTTAAAGGGTGCAGATAAAGAAGAGTTGGAAGAACTACTCCTTACGGCCATTAATAAAGCTTTAGCAAGTGCGGAACAGGTAAGTGCAGCTGAAATGCAAGCCTCGGCACAAGATATGCTTGGTGGCTTGGGCGGCATGTTTGGCCAATAGAATATCAACGCTTAAATTGAGAATTCGACCATGTTAGCTGATATCAGTAATAATGGGCACCTTAATCCTGAAACCATAAATATGAAATATACTTATTACGGCCAATCATGTTTTTTGCTCGAAACTGCAAGCAAAAAACTGTTATTCGATCCTTTTATCTCGCCCAATCCGCTGGCAAAAAATATCGATATCAAGGCTATTGAAGCCGATTATATTTTAGTTAGTCACGGGCATGGCGATCATGTAGCCGATTTGGTGGCTTTAGCCAAACAAACCCAAGCGACAGTAATTGCGATGCCTGAGGTAACCGATTGGGCTACTAAACAAGGCGTGGAAAAAGTACACGGTATGAACTTTGGCAAATTTACCTTCGACTGGGGCGCAGTGCGCATGGTACCCGCCACACATTCGTCGGGCTTACCTGATGGAAGTTACGGAGGTAACCCGGCTGGTTTTGTGTTAGAAGTAGATGGTAAGCAAATTTATTTTGCCGGTGATACAGGCCTGACCATTGAAATGAAGGTTTTAGCCGACATTTACAATTTAGACTACGCTATTTTACCAATTGGTGGTAACTACACCATGGATGTTGATGACGCTTTGGTTGCTACGAAATATTTTGATTGCGATAAAGTGATTGGTGTGCATTACAATACCTTCCCGGTTATTGCAATTGATACAGCAGTAGCCCTGGATAAATTTAAGCGTGAAAACAAAATCTTGTTGCTACCAGAGATTGGAGAAACCATAACATTGTAATTCAACGGCTTTTAGAGGGAAACGGAGAGATCTATCCAGGTAGACCTCTCCGTTTCGCTTTCCTGATAAATCAACCAGATTATTTATCATGATTCCAAGCAGCTGATGCCGGCAAGCCTTCATATCTACTATGATTTCGTCCCGCCCAAAGCGGCTGCCTTTCAGGGTAAATGTTATGCTTGCTACTCATTTGCCAGTCCACAAGCAGCCCTCAAGCATTACAACTTTAATACAAAACCAGCATCAATAAAAAAAGGTCCCGATTCGCACCGGGACCCTTTCAAATTATAAAACCTAAACCTAGTTCTTTTTAGCAGCTTCTTTATTTGCTTTATAACGCATATCTGCTGTACCGTCTTTTTTGGTAGGGCCAGCAACCTTAGTTACTGCTTTTGCTTTATTTTCTTTGAAACGCATGTCAGGCGTGCCATCTGCTTTAACTTTAGCTGCAGTTGTAGTGGTTTTAGTTTCTACTTTTTTGGCCTCTTGCTTAACACCTGCTTTAACAGGAGCTACTGTGGTTTTTACTTCTTTTTTAACTACGGTTTTAGCTTTAGCTGGTGCTGTAGCAGTAGCCGGGGTTTGAGCAAATGCTGTTGTTAAACCAAATGCTGCGATTGCGATTAAACTCAATAACTTTTTCATACTCTTTGATTTTGTTTTTTTAGTGGTTAGAAGCATCTTCGTATTACTCCGAGGTTTCGTTCCTTTTGATTTTTGTTTTACTCGTTTATTTTGTTGATATAAAATTCATTATTCGGAATGAAGATTTAATGAAGATAACGAATATTTTTATTTTTCGAAACAGGCTATCTTAAAGTAAAATTGATATCGATATTATAAGTTATACTGATTGGGCTACCGAAAAGTGTAGCCGGAATCCAGCTGGGACTTTGTTGTGTTACTTTAACGGCTTCTTCACTTAAGCTGACAGCAGGTGAGGAAATAACTTTCACGTTCTCCACTTTTCCGGCTGGGTTAATTAAAAAAGACAAATATACTTTGCCTTGAATTTTTGAGCGGTATGCCTCAGCAGGATACCGCACATTTCTCGCCAAATAAACATAAAACTGTTTCATACCCCCCGGAAACACGGGTTCGGTGGTAATATCAGCCCTCTTCACTGCGTTGCCACTAATATCAAGATAGGTACTATCGGTTAGTTTGCTTTTTGCATCGTAGTTTTCTTTCAAGGCAAGTCCCCCATCTTCATACTGAATCCTCCACTCACCTACTTTCTTTCCATCCACATAATTACCATTTATTTTAGGAGTGCCATTTTTCCAATAAGACGTGTAAGCACCATTTAACCTATCCTTGCTATATGTCTTGACTTCACTGGGGCTTCCATCGCGATCAAATTTGGTCCATAAGCCTGTTTTTTGATTATCAGCATAAAGACCTTTTAGCAAAATCTGTCCTTGCTCATATTCGAGATACCCGCCATTTAATATCCTAAGTTGTTTGTCTGAGAAAGTCTCCGTTTTAACCGCAATTTTCTTTGCATTAAAAGTAATCCTAATCCAGGCACTGTCGTTTTTATAAATTTTATAGGTTTCCGTAGCCCTGCTTACAGCTCTGGCTCCATTGTCTCCAAAGCTATAAGTAATCAAAGTATCGCTCCTTTGGGCATATGCCGAAACAGAAAGTATGCTAAAGAGTATAAACAGGAGCGTTTTCATCTTAATGAGCCGCCAGCCAGTTCTCACCTTCACCTATCTCCACCACTATAGGGACTGTAAGCTTAATGGCATTAGTCATCTTATCCTGAATAATAGCTTTCATGGCCTCTTTTTCAGTTTTCAGCACATCAAAAACCAACTCATCATGCATTTGCATAGTCATAGTCGATTTTAAGTTTTGTACCTTCATCTCTTTGTGGATATTGATCATCGCAATTTTGATCATATCAGCCGCAGAGCCCTGTATAGGAGCATTAATAGCATTTCGCTCTGCAAATCCCCTTACAGTTTGGTTGGCAGAGTTAATATCTCTTAAATAGCGCCTTCTACCCATTATTGTTTCAACGAAACCATTTTCACGGGCGAAATTCATGGTGTTGCTCATGTACTGTTTAATACCTGGATATTGCGTAAAATACTGCTCTATAATTTCCGCAGCTTCCTTACGTGGGATACCCAGGTTTTGGGATAAACCAAATGCCGACTGGCCGTATATGATACCGAAGTTGACTGCTTTTGCATTTCTTCGTTGCGTTCCGTCTACTTCTTCAATGCTTACACCATACACTTTTGCAGCCGTAGCGGTATGAATATCAATACCTTTATTAAATGCATCGAGCATATTTTCTTCCTTACTGATTTCAGCAATAATGCGTAATTCGATCTGCGAATAATCGGCCGATAGCAAAATGTGATTTTCATCTCGCGCAATAAAAGCCTTACGCACTTCGCGGCCACGCTCGGTACGGATAGGAATATTCTGCAGGTTGGGGTTGTTGGAACTTAAGCGGCCCGTTGCGGCTACAGCCTGGTTGTAAGAGGTATGCACCCTCCCGGTTTTGGGATTAACCATTAGTGGCAATGCATCTACATAAGTTGATTTGAGCTTCTGCAGCTGGCGGAAATCCAGGATATCCTTTACAATATCGCTCTTGCCGGCCAAAGCCGTTAAAACATCCTCGCCGGTTTGGTACTGACCAGTTTTGGTTTTTTTAGCTTTTGGATCAAGCTGAAGTTTATCAAATAAAACCTCACCCAGTTGTTTGGGCGATGCCAGGTTAAATTTAATCCCTGCTTTATCATAAACGTTCTGCTCAAATTTGATAATGTCTTTTTCCAGTTCGGCCGAATATGATTTCAAGGTATCAATATCGATGCGAACACCTTCTTTTTCGATATCAGCAAGTACATAAACCAAAGGATTTTCAATTTCTGCTGCCAGTTTTGCGGCGTTCAATTCGGTTAATTTGGGTTCAAAAACATGGGCCAGCTGCAAGGTTACATCCGCATCTTCCGCGGCATAATCAACTACATCAATTACGGCTACATCGCGCATGTTCAGTTGTCCTTTGCCTTTTGGGCCAATCAGTTTAGTGATCGATATGGGTGAGTAACCAAGGTAATTTTCCGATAGTACATCCATCCCGTGGCGGGTATCCGGATCAATTAAATAGTGCGCCAGCATGGTATCAAAAAGCTTTCCTTTCACTTCCAAACCATACCATTTCAGTACTAAAATGTCGTATTTGGTATTTTGTCCTATCTTTTCAATCTTTTCATCCTCCAGTACAACCCTGAACTCATCTACAATAGCCTGGGCTTCTTCGCGTATCTCCGGTACGGGAATATAGTAACCGGTACCCGGTTTTACCGAAAAGGAAAGGCCAACCAGTTCGGCCATATTCGCATCAGTCCCCGTTGTTTCGGTATCAAATGAAATCCGTTTTTCGGCCAGTAAAAGTTGAATCAGTTCAGCACGCTTTTCAGCAGTATCAACCAGCTGGTAATCATGTGTGGTATTTTCGATGGTTTTGGCCGGCAGTTTTTCTGCAGGCTCTTCTTCCAGGGTATTGGTATATTGAATAACCTCACCTGATTGGTTGCCGAATAAATCGGTTTGGGTGCCTTCCTGAAATTTTGCAGTGGTAACCGAAAATTCATCGCCAAAAACCCTGCGGCCAAGTGTTCTGAATTCCAGTTCTGTAAATAATGGTTCCAGTAAATCGCGACTTGGATCGCAGAGCTCCAGATTGGCCTCATCCAGCTCAACAGGAACATCGAGTAAAATGGTAGCCAGTTTTTTAGATAGCAGACCTTGTTCAGCAAAATTTTCCACGTTTTCGCGCTGTTTACCTTTTAGTTCGTGCGAATTGGCAATGATGTTTTCCATCGAGCCATATTGTTTAATCAGTGCTTTTGCGGTTTTCTCGCCAATACCCGGAATTCCCGGAATATTATCAACAGCATCGCCCCATAAACCCAAAATATCAATAACCTGTAGTACATTTTCGACCTCCCATTTGGCCAATACTTCCTTTACGCCCAGGATTTCCATTTCATTACCCATGCGGGCAGGTTTGTAAATGAAAATATTTTCAGAAACCAGTTGTGCAAAATCCTTATCCGGCGTCATACAATATACCTGATAGCCTTTTTGCTCGGCCTTTTTAGCGAGTGTACCAATAATATCATCAGCCTCATAGCCGTCAGAGGTGATAACGGGAATGTTAAAGCCGGTAATTAATTTGATCACGTAAGGCATAGCCGCCGCTAAATCTTCTGGCATAGCCTGACGTTGTGCTTTATATGCTTCGAAAGTAGTATGCCTTTCGGTAGGGGCTTCCGTATCGAAAACCACCGCTATATGTGTCGGTTTTTCTTTCTTTAAAACATCAAGCAAGGTATTGGTAAAGCCCATTACTGCCGAGGTATTAATTCCTGTCGAAGTAAAACGCGGATTCTTACTTAATGCAAAATGCGCTCTGTACATTAGCGCCATACCATCGAGGAGAAAGAGTTTTTTCATATTATGATTTCACTGATTTAATGATTACACCGATGCATAGGTTTAATCTGTTGATAAAAGTAACCAAAGTTAATCATATCGGTAAAATGGTTTTTCAACAAAAAATAAAAATGCTTATTGAAATCAGAATGAATTGAGCAAGATTTAAGATTTAGTTCCGTTATTTGTGAAAAGCATTTTCGAACTATGAAATTTTTATTTTCCGCATTCCTGCTTCTTTTTGTTGTAAATATCCTTTCAGCCCAGGATTTTATCGTTAAAAACAATGATGAGGTAATCCGTGGTACCATAAAAGGAACCGATTATTTTTCTGTTTTTATCAGTGCAAATGATGAAGCTGATGTGATACTACCAGCAAAAGACATTAAGAATTTTTTCTGGAATGGCGATAGCTTTGTAAGCAAAGGTTTTGCGAACGGACGTAATTTCGAATACCGCTTTGTTAAGGTAATAGAAATGGGTACGGTTAACCTTTATTCGTTTGGTGGTGGCACCCTTGTTCCGCCAGTGAAAGAAAAGAAAGTAAAATTCAGGCCTTCAATCGGTATAGGGACAGGTACGGGTGGTTTTGGCGGCATGGGTATGGGTGGCGGTATCAGCATTGGTGGTGGCAATAATACAGCTCCCGAAAGACCGGCAGGAGCTCCTGCCATACGTTATTTTATCGAAAAACCCGGTGCAGGTCCGCTGCAGGAGGTACCCATGAAAGCTGTTACCGACGATGTGAAAAAAACTGAGGTAAAAAATATCCTGTTGCAGAAAATGGGCGACCAACCTGGCCTGAAAGCCAAAATAGAAGGTGGTGCTGATTTTAATAGCCGCGATGTGATTAACTGGGTAAAGGAATACAACTCGGTAAAGAAATAAAGGAAATTACCTGGCGCAGCAGTTCAACAAATGATCGTTTACCATCCCGGTAGCCTGCATATGGGCGTAACAGATGGTTGTACCAAAAAACTTGAAGCCGCGTTTCTTCAGGTCTTTACTAATGCGGTCTGACAGCTCAGTGCGTGGTGGTACATCACCCATCTTTTCAATATGGTTTAGAATAGGTTTACCATCAGGAATATAACTCCACATGTATGTAGAGAAACTGCCAAATTCTTTCTGGATTTCGATAAACAAACGGGCATTGGTAATGGCGCCGTTAACCTTTAACCGGTTGCGGATAATCCCTTCATCATTCATCAGCCGTTCTACATCCTTTTCAGTAAAGGCAGCCACTTTTTCTACCTCAAAATTGGCAAAAGCCTTGCGGTAATTTTCGCGCCTGCGCAGAATGGTAATCCAGCTCAAACCGGCCTGTGCACCTTCTAATATCAAAAACTCAAATAAGACTTTATCATCGTAAACAGGCTTACCCCACTCTTCATCATGGTATTTAATGTAAAGCGGGTCTGAACCGGCCCAGGTACAACGTATTACTGAGCCCTTAGTATTGAGCATGGAGTCTTGAGTCATATTACGCGGGTTTTGAGGGTTAGTTCTCTAAACTAACCCTACTTTAAACTAATATAATCATTTGGGAAGAGACTGCTGACCTTGTATTTAGGGCTGGCTGTTCAGTTCATCCCAATACTCCACAGCTCTCCTGTAGTGCGGAATAACGATACTCCCCCCTACCAAATTGGCGATCATGAAAATTTCGTTTATTTCATCATGGTTTACACCAGCATCGAAACATTTTCCAAGGTGATATTTAATGCAATCATCGCAACGTAAAACCATCGAAGCAACCAGGCCCAGCATTTCTTTGGTTTTAACATCAAGAGCACCATCAGCATAGGAAGTGGTATCCAGCGCGAAAAACCGCTTAATATTGGTATTGGCGGTTTCCATAATCCTATCGTTCATTTTTTCACGATAGCCGTTAAATTCTTCTACTAACTTTCCCATGTATCCAAATTATTGAATATTAAATTTTTAATGAGTGAATGAGACTAATGTAAGAACCTTCTTACTCAAAGTTGATTTCTTCAAGCGGATTCCAGAATACTTTTTTGAAGTTAACCACTTTATCGTTTTTCACCTCAACTCCTTCTTTTTTTAAAAGTTCTTCCATCAGTTCGGGTGGTTTAAAGTGAAATTTTCCTGTAAGGAGTCCGCTGCTGTTTACCACCCGGTGAGCGGGCACTTTTGGATGGGAGGTGCCTGCATAAAGCATCGCATGCCCAACCATTCTTGACGATTTTGCCGCCCCTAAACTTTTAGCAATCGCTCCATAAGATGTAACTCTTCCTTTAGGAATCAGTCGTACAACCTCATAAACCTGTTCGTAAAAGTTAGTGTCCATTATTCAAAAGAAAACTGAATATAGTTAATATTCTTATCGTGTAATAAATATTTCTTTTCGTAATAGGTTTTAATTGATAATACCTCATCCACCAAATCAGAAGTATACAGGTGGTCGGTATTTTTGTGTACCACCAACCCCGATTCCGCAACTTTTTCGCAGGTGTAGGCGTACAATTGATCATTATCCGTCTTTAAATTTACGCAACCACCAGGTTTCAGCACTTCTTTATAGCGATTTAAAAATACCGGAAAAGTGAGGCGTTTTTTCTCGCGGCTATCCTGCGGTTGTGGGTCGGGGAAGGTAATCCAGATTTCATCCACTTCACCTTCATTAAAGTAATCGAGTAAATTTTCAATCTGTATCCTCAAGAAAGCCACGTTTTCAATCCCATCTTCTAGGGCTGTTTTTGCTCCGCGCCAGATGCGGTTACCTTTATAATCTATTCCAATAAAATTCTTTTCCGGGAATAATCTTGCCAGGTTTACCGAATACTCTCCTTTTCCGCAGGCCAGCTCCAGTACAACCGGATTATTGTTTTTAAAGTGTGTTGTAGCCCAGTTACCTTTTAAGGCTTTTCCTTCATCTAATTGGTATACGTTTGCAAATGTTTCTATCTCTGCAAAACGCCTAAGTTTATCTTTGCCCAAGTTTTCTTTTTGAGACAAATTTACAATTAAATCATTTAGCAATTTCTTTTTTCGGACGATAACTCGTCTGTTTTCACTAATCAATCGTATTTTTGCAGGCTATTAAGGAAATCGATTTTGGAAAAAAATGCTAAAATATACATTGCAGGCCATCGGGGCATGGTAGGTTCGGCAATTCATCGCAAACTGCAAAAAGAAGGCTATACCAATATACTAGTCAGGGCTTCTGCTGAACTGGATCTGCGGAACCAGCAAGCTGTTACCGATTTCTTTGCTGAAGAAAAACCTGATTATGTATTTCTGGCAGCAGCTAAAGTAGGTGGTATTGTAGCCAATAACACTTACCGGGCCGATTTTCTTTACGAGAACCTGGAGATCCAGAATAACGTGATCCACAATGCCTATGTAACGGGTGTAAAAAAATTAATGTTCCTGGGATCGAGCTGTATTTATCCCAAAATGGCACCCCAACCTTTAAAAGAAGATTACCTTTTAACCGGAACTTTAGAGCATACAAATGAGCCTTACGCCATTGCGAAAATTGCAGGCATTAAAATGTGTGATGCCTATCGCGACCAGTATGGCTGTAATTTTATTTCAGTAATGCCGACCAACCTTTATGGCTATAACGACAACTACCATCCGCAAAATTCGCATGTTTTACCAGCGTTGATTCGCAAGGTGCACGAGGCCAAAGCAAACAACGAAAAAGAAGTGGTAGTTTGGGGTTCGGGTACTCCCATGCGCGAATTTTTATTTGCCGATGATCTGGCCGATGCATGCTATTTTTTAATGCAAAACTATAGTGAGCCTAACCTGATTAATATCGGTACGGGGCACGATTTAACCATTAAAGACCTGGCTTTGCTAATTAAAGAAACATTGGGTTACGAAGGCGAGCTGGTATTTGATGCCAGTAAACCTGACGGTACGCCGCGCAAATTAATGGATGTGAGCAAACTCCATAATCTGGGTTGGAAACATAAAATTGAGCTTAAAGAAGGTATTGCCCTTGCTTATCAGGACTTTGAAAGCAGGTACTAAAATAATTATACATGGTGCGCGGCATGAAGAATCCTGCGCACTTTTTATTTATTCACTATTCCGATAATTCACTCAATCATACTGAAATATCCATTCAACTTTTTGGCTTACGTCTCATTTTCAAAAAGAATTTTCTACCTAATTCAATCCGGCTTTTATTAACTTTATAAATTATAATTAAAATTGATATATTTGATATTATAAATAAATTTTAGCTATATGACCTTAGTTCAGCTTGAATATGTTGTTGCTGTTGACACTTACAGAAGCTTTGTTACTGCTGCCGATAAGTGTTTTGTCACCCAGCCAACGCTCAGCATGCAAATACAAAAGCTTGAAGAATTGCTGAATGTAAAAATTTTTGACAGGAGCAAGCAACCTGTAAGTCCCACCGAGATTGGCGTACAAATAATAGCGCAGGCGAGAATCATTTTGCAGGAAAGTGGAAAAATAAAAGAATTGATTAGCAGTCAGCAGCAGGATGTTTTAGGCGAATTAAAGATTGGGGTAATTCCCACCATTGCACCTTATCTACTGCCGGAAGTAATTTCGAGTATGCTGGAAAAATACCCGGAACTGAAGCTGCTTATCTGGGAGTATACAACGGAAGACATCATTCATCACCTTAAAACAGGCGTATTAGATTGTGGTATTTTGGCTACACCATTAACCGACCCTAACATTACCGAAACTCCGCTTTACTACGAGAATTTTGTTAGTTATATCAGTAAAAACAGCAAACTGTATAAAAAGAAAGCGGTAGATGCCGAAGATTTAAACGACGAAAACATATGGTTGCTCAATGAGGGGCACTGTATGCGTAACCAGGTTTTAAATATTTGTCGTTCTACCAAAAACAACAGACTGCAAGGGCTGGAATACAATACAGGCAGCGTTGAAACCCTGGTAAGAATGGTTGATTTAAATGGAGGAGCTACATTATTACCTGAATTAGCAATTGCTGAACTTAACGCAAAACAAACGAGTAAAATACGTCATTTCAAATCACCTGAACCAGTGCGCGAAATCAGCCTGGTCACCCATAAAAACTTCATTAAAAAGAGAATGTTGAATGCGTTGAAAGATGTAATTCTGGAAATTATCCCTAAGGCCATGAAACAAAAAAAGAAGAAAGATATTGTGGGAATTTAATTTGCTTGTGAAGCTTAAGGAGGATCTTCATGCTAAACTTGTTTCAGTATCTTTCCTGTTAGAAGATAAACCCTGAAATAAGCTCAGGCAACGAACGCTTTAGAAATATATAATTCAACTGAGAGGCTTACAAAACATCAGAAGCCAATTCTTTTTCCTTATCCACATGCGCTGCCAGTTTATAACCTTGCGCTTCAGGATTTTTATCTTCGAGAAAGATTAATATAATCAACGAAATAACGGGAATTAAAAAAGAAATAAAAAACCAGAACCAGAATTTACGTCCTGTTCTTTTGGCCAGAAAACCAGCCAGTAATTGCGGAGACAATAACAGCCCAAGTACTATTGCGCCAAGGATTATTTCTGGCATTGCTTGATTAAATGAGATATTGGAATTAGGATAAGCTAACCAATTATTGGTTTTGCTTTTCAACCTGCGGTGCAGACAACAGTCCTTTAATATCGCCCTCTACTTCTTCCTCGCCTTTTTTCTTTTTCTTGTTTTTCTGGATTTTTCCGCTTAAACGTTCTTCAATCACTTTATCGTATTCGAGCTGTTGCTCTGGCCTTAAAACATTGCGAATATTTTTGCTGGTTTCGTTTTGAAGTTTATAGAATTTATCCACATCTTCTTCTTTCGAGTTACCGGCCTGTTGCCTTTTAATTAATTCGGCTTGCTCTTTGGCCTGGTTATAGGTAAAACTATATATTACACTTTTTTGCGTGCCATTTAGTTTTAGTCTTTTATCCAGTTCATCTACATTCTTTTGGGCAATTTCTCCAGGGGTAGGCATTTTATTTTGTTGCGCACGTACAAAACCGTTTACACCAATCAGAATCACCAATAAAATTACAAGCCTTTTCATGTTAAACATTTAATATTTGCGAAGTTACTTAATTATCTTAAAACAAGAAAGTCCCGATTTACACCGGGACTTTCTAAAATTTTATTGGATTTTTATTACAATGCTTTTTTGTAAAGCTCAGTAACTGCATCCCAGTTAATCACATTCCAGATTGCCGCTAAATAATCAGGACGTTTATTTTGATATTTTAAATAATAAGCGTGCTCCCAAACATCAATACCCAAAATTGGTGTACCTTTTACTTCAGCGATATCCATTAAAGGGTTATCCTGGTTTGGGGTAGAAGATACCTGAAGTTTTTTATCAGCACTTACTGATAACCAGGCCCAACCCGAACCGAAACGTGTTGCTCCAGCTTCCTGTAATTTGGTTTTAAGCTCAGCAAACGAACCGAAAGTTTCGTTAATGGCTTTAGCTAAATCACCTGTAGGTTCACCACCTTTATTTGGGCCTAAAATGTTCCAGAATAAAGAGTGGTTATAATGACCACCACCATTGTTTCTAACAGCAGCAGGAAATTTTGAAATATTTTTTACAACATCTTCGATTTTAGCAGTTGCTTCAGGTTTACCTTCTAAAGCTTTGTTTAGGTTGGTAACATAAGCCTGGTGGTGTTTATCATGGTGTATTTCCATGGTGGTTTTATCAATATGCGGTTCTAATGCATCGGTTGCGTAGTGTAACGCAGGTAATTCAAAAGCCATAATATGTTATGTTTAAAGATTTAAAAATGTTTCTTGTAGCAAATATAACATTACAACGTTAAGATTTGTTCATGTTATTATCATCAAATCATTTTCTGCGTATCAGCATTGATTGAAAGTTTTAATAATCAATGCAATAACTGCTCTTTATTTAACCAGAAAAATGCCTATCGTGAATTAAGCTTCCCAGACATTAACGATCAATAACAACCGGAAAGCCTATCGCTTTTTCAAGAAGAAATCTTTCATCAGCGCGGCACATTCTTCACTCATTACGCCGCCTTTCAATACCGTTTTAGGATGCAGCAAGTTTGCGCCTTTAGAAATAAAGCCTCTTTTTTCTTCCCTGGCACCGTAAACAATGCGACCAATCTGCGTCCAGTAACTTGCACCAGCGCACATCACGCAAGGCTCGATAGTTACATACAGGGTACAGTCTTTTAAATATTTACCACCAATGGTTTGCGCCGCAGAGGTAAAAGCCTGCATTTCGGCATGGGCAGTAACATCGTTAAATCGTTCTGTTAAATTATAGCCACGACCAATAACCCGGTTTTTACTTACCACAATTGCCCCAATGGGAATCTCATCATCAGCCAGAGCCTTTTTAGCTTCTTCAATGGCTAGTTTCATATAATGGATATCTTCTGCTTCGGGATCGGTATCTTCAAAATTATAAAAACTCATGCAACAAAGATAGGGTATAATATTTTTGAAGCCGAACCAATCTAAATCAGTTTACTTCCATTAGGTACCTTGCGTTCTACAGCGGCAAGTACAATATCTCCGTTTTCATCTGCGAAACCGGTCACCAGAAATTCTGACATAAATTTACCAATCTGTTTTTTAGGGAAATTGATTACCCCCACAATCTGTTTTCCGGGCAGCTCAGCTAAGGTATAATGCCTGGTTATTTGCGCACTGCTCATTTTTATTCCAAATTCTCCGAAATCGACCTTTAATTTATAAGCAGGCCTGCGGGCTTCAGGAAATTCAAAGGCTTCTAAAATGGTACCAATCCTCAATTCAACTTTTTCGAAATCATCCCAGCTAATCTCTTCCATAGCGTAATTTTAAATGTATAAACAGCAAAAATATAAAATCTGAAGTAAATTTATCTGTATTACGATCAAAGAAATGTGATTCAAATCATTTGGTTTCAGCATAATTTAAACACAGATTTTATAAAAAATTTGCGTTTTATATTTTATCAGCTATCTTTATGCAACCGTTTGCATAAACCAAATATAAAATTAGCCAAAAACCATGTATTTATTAGGGATTGATTTAGGAACCTCGTCTATAAAAGTTGCACTTGTAGAAGTGGCAACACAAAAAAATGTAGCTACAGCCCAATATCCCGAAGAAGAAACCGCAATCAAATCATTGAAACCAGGCTGGGCAGAGCAATCGCCAAACGAATGGTGGGTAAATGTACAGGAAGCCATTTTAAAATTAAATGCAACCGGCCTGTTTGACCCTAAAGATATCGCTGCAATAGGCATTGCCTATCAAATGCATGGTTTGGTTGTAGTAGATAAAGACCAAAATGTATTGCGCGACAGCATAATCTGGTGTGACAGCAGGGCAGTTGAACTGGGTAAGCAGGCTTTTGAAAGTATTGGACAAAAGAAATCGTTAAAACACTTGCTTAACTCGCCAGGGAATTTTACCGCTTCCAAACTGGCCTGGGTAAAAGCGAATGAGCCAGATATCTATGCCCAGGTTGACAAAATCATGCTTCCGGGTGATTTTATTGCTATGAAATTAACCGGAGCCATTACTACCAGCATTTCTGCCCTTTCTGAAGGTATTTTTTGGGATTTTGAAACACATGAAATCTCTAAAGATGTAATGAACCATTATGGCCTGAACAATAACCTGATTCCTGAAATAAAGCCGCTGTTCTCTAGTCATGGAGTTTTAAAGGCAGATATTGCCAACCTGCTTGGCTTAACAGCAGGCATTCCGGTGGCTTATAAATCGGGCGATCAACCCAACAACGCACTTTCTTTAAATGTGCTAAAACCTGGCGAAGTGGCCGCAACAGCTGGAACATCAGGCGTTATTTACGGCGTGAGCGATGATCTTACCTGCGATAAACAATCAAGGGTAAATACCTTTGCACATGTAACTTATACCGAAACCCAAAAACATACGGGCGTTTTACTTTGCATTAATGGCACTGGCAGCATGTACAGATGGGCAAAACATACTTTCGCACCGCAATCAACTTATGGAGTATTAAACAACTTAGCGGCTACTGCACCAATCGGTAGCCACGGCTTAATGGTTCTTCCTTTCGGCAACGGGGCTGAACGCATGTTAAACAACCAATATACAGGCGCACAACTTTTAGGTATCGATTTAAATATCCATACCCAGGGCGATATTTTCAGGGCAGTACAAGAAGGCATTGCCTTTTCTTTTCGTTATGGTTTGGATATTTTGAGAGAAAATGGCATGAGACCGAAGGTAATCAGGGCAGGTCGTGCTAACCTGTTTTTAAGTGATGTTTTTGCCCAAACCTTTGTTGATGTAACCGGTGTTCCGGTAGAGCTCTACGAAAACGATGGCAGTATTGGCGCAGCTTTAGGAGCAGGGATTGGTGCAGGGATTTTCAGCAACGCTGAAGAAGCTTTTAAGCAACATGCTCCAATTAAAATATTAAAGCCACAAAATAGCGAATCATTCGAACCAATCTATCAGGATTGGAAAAACATATTATTAAAACAAATAGCCATTGGCTAATGATTTATAGTCGGGAGAACCGGCGATAAACCACAACACCAGCAATAACAAATAATAATCACTATGACAAAAGTAGTAACAGGAGCGAAAGAATTTTTCAAAGGCATTGATCAGATTCAATTCGAAGGTTTAGAAAGCGATAACCCTTTAGCATTTAGATGGTACGATGCCAATAAAGTAGTGGCGGGTAAAACCATGAAAGAACATTTTAAATTTGCCTGTGCATACTGGCATTCTTTTAATGGCAATGGCGCTGATCCATTTGGCGGTGCGACACATATTTTTCCATGGGATGAAAAGAAAGATGCAATAGAAAGAGCAAAAGACAAAATGGACGCTGCTTTTGAGTTTATAACCAAAATGCAGATTCCGTACTACTGTTTCCATGATGTGGATGTGGTAGACTATACCGATGATATTGCTGAAAATGAGCGCAGGCTTGAAGCGCTGGTAGCATATGCTAAACAAAAACAAGCCGAAAGCGGGGTGAAGCTGCTTTGGGGAACAGCCAATTTATTTAGTCATAAACGCTACATGAATGGCGCAGCTACCAATCCTGATTTTCATGTACTGGCACATGGTGCTGCACAGGTTAAAGCTGCTCTTGATGCTACAATTGCCCTTGGAGGTGAAAATTATGTATTCTGGGGAGGAAGGGAAGGCTATATGAGTCTGCTAAACACCAATATGAAACGGGAGCAGGAACATCTGGCCAGATTTTTACATACCGCCAAAGATTATGCCCGCAAACAAGGCTTTAAAGGTACATTTTTTATCGAACCTAAGCCATGTGAACCCTCTAAACACCAGTATGATTACGATGCCGCTACTGTCAGGGGCTTTTTACAGCAATACGACCTGTTAAATGACTTTAAATTAAACCTGGAGGTTAACCATGCAACTTTGGCCGGGCATACTTTTCAGCATGAGCTGCAAGTTGCGGTAGACAATGGCTTATTAGGTTCGATTGATGCCAACCGTGGAGATTACCAGAACGGCTGGGATACCGATCAGTTCCCGAATGACATTAATGAATTGACGGAAGCCATGCTTATTATTTTAGAAGGTGGTGGCTTACAGGGCGGTGGTGTAAACTTCGATGCCAAAATCAGACGTAATTCTACCGATCCAAAAGATTTATTTTACGCACATGTAGGTGGTATGGATATTTTTGCAAGAGCACTGATTACTGCCGACGCCGTTCTTCAAAAATCGGACTATAAAAAAACAAGGACAGACCGCTATGCCTCTTTCGATAGTGGTAAAGGTGCCGAGTTTGAACAAGGAAAATTAAGCCTGGAAGATTTAAGAAATTACGCAGCAGAAAACGGAGATCCGGAAGTGCGAAGCGGTAAGCAGGAGTACCTGGAAAATTTAATTAACAGATACATCTAATTGCAGGCTAAAAGATTAGGTTACAAAATAATAAATGTCAATTTAACATTTTATAACAAAAAAATTTGATATTTAACTAATGATTTTATTACATTTAGCCTTCTAAACCAAATAACTTATCTTAAATGAAAGTAACAGATTACATTATTTTTCTAGCCTACTTTGCCATTGTAGCAATTTATGGTTTTTGGATTTACCATCGTAAGAAGCAAACACAAATGAGCAGTAAGGATTATTTCCTTGCAGAAGGTTCGCTTACCTGGTGGGCAATCGGCACATCGTTAATTGCTTCGAACATTAGTGCTGAGCAATTTGTTGCCATGAGTGGTGACGGATTTAAAATGGGGTTAGCTATTTCTACATATGAATGGATGGCAGCTGCAACATTAGTAATCGTTGCTACATTTTTTATACCTGTATATCTTAAAAATAAGATCTACACCATGCCGCAATTCTTAAGTCAGCGTTATAATGGTACTGTAGCGATGATTATGGCTGTGTTTTGGTTATTATTGTATGTTATCGTTAACTTAACCTCAATCTTATATTTAGGGGCTTTAGCTGTAAGCAGTATTTCGGGAATTGGTTTCTGGTATTGTATGATGGGCTTAGCCATTTTTGCTGTAATTATCGCATTGGGTGGTATGAAAGTAATTGGTTACACGGATGTAATCCAGGTAGCATTCCTAATTTTTGGAGGTTTAGCCACAACCTATCTGGCTCTTAACTTAGTGAGCGACCATTTTGGTGGCCACGGGGTGTTGGATGGTTTAGCCTTTCTGAGAGAAAAAGCACCTGATCATTTCCACATGATTTTCAAGAAAGACAGCGCCAATTATGCCTCATTACCGGGTATGACGGTGTTGCTTGGCGGTATGTGGATTGTAAACCTGAACTATTGGGGATGTAATCAATACATCACCCAGCGTGCTTTAGGTGCCGACTTAAAAACTGCCAGAGCAGGTATCTTATTCGCAGCCTTTTTAAAGCTTTTAATGCCTTTAATCGTGGTTTTACCAGGTATTGCAGTTTATATGTTGTATCAGGAAAAAACTGGTATTGATGTAAATTCAATGATGCCAGGCGGCGAACTCCGTCCGGACAGGGCTTATCCTACTTTATTAAATATCCTGCCTACAGGACTAAAGGGCTTATCGTTTGCGGCCTTAACAGCTGCAATTGTGGCCTCTTTAGCAGGTAAAATCAACAGTATCTCTACCATTTTCACTTTAGATATCTTTAAGAAACACATTAATACAGAGGCCAACGAGCGTAAATTGGTAAGAACCGGACGTACAGTGGTAATTGTTGCAATGGGTATTGCAATCGCTATTTCACCTTTCTTAGGTATTGATAAAAAAGGAGGATTCGAATTTATTCAGGAATATACGGGCTTTGTAAGCCCTGGTATTTTTGCCATGTTTATCTTAGGTTTTTTCTGGAAAAAAACGACATCGAATGCAGCACTGTTTGCTACAATCGGTGGTTTCGGTTTATCGGTGCTGTTAAAATTCTTACCAGGCATGATGGATCTTTCTTTCCTGCACGATTTCGGCTTCTCGGTAGCCAATGCAGAAGGAATTTACGAAATACCTTTCCTGGACAGAATGGGATTTGTATTCGTAATCTGTATCGTGGTAATGTATGCCATCAGTATGTTCGAAAACAGCAAGGGTGATAAAACACATGGCTTGGAAGTAGATACCAGCATGTTCAAAGTGCATCCTTCATTTGCCGTTGGGTCGCTGATTGTGTGTGGAATTTTAGTTGCTCTTTACTCGATCTTCTGGTAAATTTAAAAATCAGGAATATGCAAAAGGCTCACAATAAAAATTGTGAGCCTTTTTTGTTTGTATATCAGTGTATTCTCTAATCAGCTTAGACACTAATTACTTCAATTAGAAAGTCACTACAGGCTGGCAATTATCTAATTTCAGTTGGCGAAATGCAACCAGGTCATTTGCGTTTAAAAAGGTGTTTTTTTAATTATTGTGCGCAAGGGCCATCAGGAATTTCTTTACTGATTTTTAAGACTTTGGTAACCACCAGTGTCGAATCAAAATCAGCAGAAACAATCGAAGTATCTGATTTGGCGAAAAACCCCTCCAGTTCTACGTATACCGGTTCGTAAGGCTTTTCGAAACCCAGGTTACTATAAGAAAGTTCAAGAGTCTTTACACTGTCCTTAACCCAGTACTCGCGATTGTCTTCGCAAAGGGTAAATGATTTCATTTCCGGACCAAAACTATACAGACCCTTAACCGTTTTCAGGTTACTATTTCCTCCCTCGGCTTTATCGTTTCTATTACAAGCGGTAACCACCACGCCAAGGAGCACAACAAATACAAAAGCCTGCTTGAATAACTTCATTTTATATGGTTTGATTTATTTGATCGATCTTTTTAACACTTAAATTAGATGACAAAGCAGATGCCAAAAATGAGAAGATTCCTACTGTAACAAAAACTAAAACAAAATCTTTCCATTTCAATCCTATCGGATAAGCACTTACCAGGGTTTTATGCTCATCTTCTCCCATTTTTATAAAGCCGTAAGTGTGTTGGAAATAGTAGAAAATAACTCCAATTATTAAGCCAAGTATACAACCTGACATGGTAATCATCATTCCTTCGAATAAAAATATACGTTTTATTAATTTTTTTCCGGCACCCAAACTACTCAAAATGGCTACATCTTTTACCTTATCGATTACTAACATGGTTAACGACCCTATGATATTAAATATAGCAATAATCAGAATAAAAGTAAGAATAATATATACGGCCCATTTTTCGGTGTTCAGGATATGATAGAGCGACTTATTCTGCTCTGCCTGATTTCTTACCTCATAATTTTTCCCGGCCTTTTCAATCACTTCTTTTTGAAAGCGGTCTACATTGGTACCGGGCTGCAGATTAATTTCAATAGCTGATACCTTTTTATCCTCGCCCAGCAACTCGCGGGCAAAATCCAGCGGAACAATGATACCATTATCGAAATCCTGCTGCACTTCAAAAACACCACTTACGCGGATGCTTTTTGACACAAAATCTTCTGCCGGGTTCAGGTGGCTGGCTGAAATATCTTTTTTAGGAGAATAAATTTCCAGTTCGGTAAAGGGGTCAACGGTATTAACAGCCAGATAACTCTGTAAGGCCGAACCAATTACCGCATTTACACCACTGCTGTTATGCAGCACAAAACGACCTTCTTTTATCGTACTATCAAGCTTATTGTTTTTTAAATAATCGTAACTCACCCCTTTAACCATCCCCACAGCCTGCTTATTGTTATACTTTAACAAGGCATTTTCCTGTAACACTTCGGTAAAAGCATACACAGCCTTATTTTGCCTCAGCTGCTTAAAATAAGGCGTATCGGGGTCGAACGTTTTTCCTTTAACCGGTGTAATGGCTATTTGAGGGGTGATGGTATCGAACATACTCAGCACCACCGTTTCCAAACCGTTAAAAACGGATAAAATGATAATTAATGCAGCGCTACCCACCATTACACCGACCATTGATATCCCAGAAATCAGGTTAATGGCATTGGTAGATTTTTTGGCAAAAAGATACCTCTTGGCTATATAGAAGGATGTGTTCACTGCAGTAAAGATAGTTAAAATGAAAGACGGATAAGATAAGCCTAAAGATATTTATAAATCTGCTTTACCTATTTCAGTCTTAGGTTAAATCAAAAAAACGGGTTATGTTGCTTTTCGAAACCAATACTTGTTGCAGGTCCGTGGCCAGGGTAAACTCTGGTTTCATCTGGTAAGACAAAAAGTTTATCGGTAATGTTTTGGATTAACTGCTGATGGTTACCACCCGGCAGGTCGGTACGGCCAATGCTACCATAAAAAAGTACATCACCACCCATTAAAATATTATCGGCAGCACTATAAAAGCACAAATGGGCAGGCGAATGTCCCGGTGCGAAAATTAAACTTAGCGTACTGTTACCAAAACTGATGGTTCCGGTTTCGGGTAAGAAAGTATCGGGCTCGGGCGAAAGTTCGTAATGGGTAAAACCCATTTGCGGCGCGTAACCGGGTACAGCTTGTAATATTGGCAATTCTCCATTGTTAAACTGTGGTTTTAAACCATAGGTATCGAAAACAAACTTATTACCAAAAACATGGTCTAAATGGCAGTGTGTATTAAGCAATAAAACAGGTTTAAGCTGATTTTCTTTAATAAACAAAACCAGTTCATTTTGCTCATAGCCTTCATACATTCCCGGATCAATGATTACGCATTCGCCGGTTTCATCATATAAAATGTATGTATTTTCGCTATACGCGTTAAAAGTTAATGTTTTTACTGTGATCATATTGTTATTAGTTTTTCCATATAAAGGTGGAAATAAGTTTATCAATATCTTTTTTAATGAAATTGATTACGGGCGCAATCGAATCGTATTGCGGACGTTCGTTAAAATATAAAGCACCTCTGAAATAGTGTTTTGCACTATCGGTTAAAAAAAACTGCACAGATGAGGCGGTATTCCCTTCAATGGCATAATAAATTCCATACACCTTATGATCGGGATAGTTAATGAGTTTCTGGTCTATAGCGCTTGCCTTAATGGTATGTTTAAAGGCCAGTTCGCGGGTATATTCCAAAAGCCGATCATATTCTTGTTTTCCAGCGACTCCATGATAGGTGAGGTGAATGTATCCGTTAAACTGAGGAAAATGCAAATTGTACCAAAAAGGCTGGGCATCTCTTCCTATATAGGGTTCAATTTTGCCATAAACGGGATAATCAAAAGTAAACGGTGCATTTGATGTAAATTTTTGATATGCCCTTGCCGGATAATAAATACGGAAATAACTTTTAGGTTTAGGACTATAATCGTGGTTTTGGCAGGCTGTTATGCATAAAAGCAGTGCAAAAGGCAAAAAAATCAGCTGTTTTAGTTTCATTCCTCAGAGGATTGCTTAATGGTTAACAGGATAAAGATAGACCAAATTATTTATTCCAGATGGCCCAGGCTTTTTCGGCCTGCTGATGTAGCATTTCTAATCCGTTTTTAGTTTTTGCGCCGCCAGCTGCAGCCTTAACCAAAAATGCAGTTTCGAGCGGGTTATAAACCAGATCGTAAGCCAAGTGCTCTGCCCCAACTAAACTGTAATCAATATCCGGGAAGGTATCTACATTTGGAGACATGCCCAATGGCGTCGTATTGATTAATAATTTATGAGCGGCTAAAACCTCTGGAGTGATCTCTGAATATAAAATGGCTCCCTCAGCTACTTTACGTACCACAACCAGATATTCGATATTTAGCTTTTCTAAAATATACTTTACGGCCTTGGCTGCACCACCATCGCCAAAAACCAGGGCTTTAGTGTGTTGCGGCTCTAACAGGGGGGTTAGCGATGCCTCAAAACCATAAGCATCTGTATTATATCCCTTTAAGTAATTCTTTCCTTCAAAGTTTTTAATAGAAATACAGTTTACCGCGCCAATTTTATCGGCAGCTTCTTCTACCTCGTTTAAATAACAGAGTACATTAACTTTATGCGGAATGGTTACATTTAAACCCTGTAGTGACGGGTTATCTTTCAGTAAATCAGGTAGTTCTTTAATATTTTCGATCGGAAAAAGCTCGTATTGATGATCGGTAATACCTTCATTTAAAAACTTTTCGGTAAAATATTTTTTAGAGAAAGAGTGAGAGAGCGGATAACCGATTAGGCCATAAGTTTTCATAAGCATATATACATTCATTGCGAAGCAGTACTTACCAACCGGGTAAGCAGCGCTTCGCAATGCAGAAATTTTATATTATTTCCCTAAGTTTAAGAAATGATCAAAAGTATCACCCCTTAATCCCAAACGAATAGTTTCCAGCGGAATAACTTCGGCAGGCGCAATATTACCCAGGTTTACATTGGCCCCAATGAGTTTAATAAACCAAACCTGTTGCTCTTTTTGAGGAGCTTCCCATATAATGGTTTCTTCGGGTATCTGAGTCAGGATTTCATCTACCAATCCCTCCCGTACTTCACCGCTTCCCCGATAAATACCTACATTCCCTCCTTCGCGTGCTTCGGCAATAACTTTCCACGAGCCCGCTTCAATTTCGGCTTGCATCAGTTTAATCCACTTGTACGGCGCAAATATTTTGGCTGCATCTTTACTGCCAACTTCCGAAATTACAGTAACCTGTTTGGCCAGTTCATTAATAAAAGCACACTTTTTATCGTGTTCAATATCTATCGAACCATCCGATACTTCCGCATATTCCATTCCGTACTGATCAAGTACCCGCTGGTAATCTGAAAACTGGTTACGGATAATAAATGCTTCAAATAGTGTTCCGCCAAAATAAGTCGGAATACCTGCACTTTTATATAGGGCTAATTTTTCTTTAAGATTAGGTGTTACGTGTGAGGTAGCCCAACCCAATTTTACGATATCTGTATGTACGCCTGCAACTTCAATAAAATCTTCAACCTGGCGTAGGCTTAATCCCTTATCCATAACCATTGTTAAGCCTTTCTGGCGTGGTTTAGCTGGACGTTCGGGAACGTTTAATAATGGATAATTCATATGCGTACAAAAGTGAAAAAAATTTTGAGATTTATTTGTTAAATTTTTCTCACAAGGTCGTTACCTAATATATCGGTTTATTACGTTCAAAATGGCACTATTATCTTGTAATTGCGGCAAATATTCGAATAAAATATAATGTTTTTCAGGGTCAGTTGTTAAAGCAGTTTCCAGATATCCCAGTGCATCGGCATAACTACCCAGCGCAAAAAGATAGGCTACCATGCGGTAGTACAGTTCGGCAGCTTCGGGATTATTTTTAATGGCCTCGGCCATGGTTTCCGATGCTTCAAGTAATTTGCCTTGCTCATAGAGTACCGTACTAAAATCTAACCAGGCTTCAATATCAAGCGGATTGAATTCTAAAACTTTCTCATAAGCTTCAATTGATTCATCAATCTGGTTCAGCTTGTAATAGGCATCGGCCAGTGCAAACCAGAAATCGGCATTCTCAGTCTCTAAATCAATAGCTTTTTTATAAAAATGAAGCGATTCGAAATAACGTTCTTCAAAATTCAGCGTTACTCCAATCCCAAACCAGGCATCTGCCATCTTAGGATCCATTTTTACCGATTTTTTGTAATAAGAACGGGCTTCATCCATTTTCTCGAGCTTTTCGTAACATTCACCAATGGCACAATAAGTATCGGCATTGGGTGGTTCGTACTCAAAAGTTTGTTTATAAACCTCTATAGCTTCGTTATACTTATCTAACTGTACCAGCGCATTACCCTTGTTAAAATAAGCCGAACTAAAATCTTCCTTGATTAGAATCGCGTAATCGTAAGCATCAATTGCCTTTTCAAAGAGATTTAACTTATGAAAACTATTGCCCAGATTGTACCAGGCCGCATACGAATACGGATCGGTATCGATATATTGCTGATAAAATTTAATGCTTTCTTCCTGCTTATCCAATACATCATAACAAAAAGCCAGTTCGTATAAACCATCCTGGTTTTCCATATTCTGCTCTAAGCTAAGCTTGATGTAGGTAATGGCATTTTCGTAATCAGACATGCTCTGGTAAACGTAGGCCATTTGCAGTAAAATCTCATCGGTACTCTCAGCAAGACCTAAAGCTTTTTCATAATTCTCTAAAGCTTCGTCAAAGCGCTCCGTATTTTGAAAAATGTTACCACGGAGTAAATAAATATCCGGTTCTGACGGCTCCAGTAATTCGGCCTTTTGCAAAGCAATAAAAGCCTGCTCGTGGTTGTTGGTTAAAATGTACAGGTGGGCCTGTTTAATTAAAAAAACAGTTGCGTAGGGGTGTTGACTGATGGCAAAATCAACTACCTGCAAAGCTTTGACCGGATCATTTTTCTCAATGTAGAAATCTACAATGTATTCAAAAGCACCTGCATCGAAAAAATATTGGTCCTGATTGCGGAGCATTTCTTCGTAACGTTCTACTGAGCGTTGTGCGTCTTCGTTGGATTCAAAAAAGAATTCTTCTTCCATATATTATACTATTAAAGAACCGTGCCAATTAGCAG
>Ga0308157_10000937_pt1 | contig 73064 bp, 97 predicted proteins | sample PhyBR1_FD_201035 | JGI IMG/M metagenome (GOLD analysis project Ga0308157, IMG submission 201035) | Phyllosphere microbial communities from UC Gill Tract Community Farm, Albany, California, United States - DLSLB.R1 | ecosystem: Host-associated > Plants > Phyllosphere > Unclassified | place: USA...
CGTCTCCTCCATCGAGACATCTAGGCCAGCGAAATACTCCATAATCAGCCTCCTCTTCCGGCAGCGGAGCTGATCCTATCGACTTCCGCAGAAGAGCTGCCGCCCATTACCCGATGTTGAAAAACTCGGGATCGGCTCGAAGCAGCACCGCCAGCCGCGTTTTCGGGAGAAGATCCTGCTCCTGAATTGCTTAGGATACGCGGTTATCGTCGCATCGCATCACTGATAATAGACAAATATTCTACGGCGACCTGTGCTGGGCGACGCTTGGCGCACGGTCCCGGAGTTTTTCAACAAAATCCACCCTCTGCGGACCTGCGTCTTGGCGTCAGGATGACACCTAAGGGTCCCGCTCAGAACGGCAGCTGATCGGAAACGCCAGGAGGCACGGCGCCGAACACCGCGAAGGTGATTGCCTCCCCCTCGTCGAACTCACCGCCGCCGCGCCGCAGGAAGGCTGCCGACCCGGCCGCATAGCCCTGCTCTACTCGGGCTTCCGCATACCGCCGCGCCTCGTCGGCGTCCTTGCATTGTGTGAACCGCCCCTGGGCCAGCTTTCCCTTTCCATCTCGAACGAAGGTCTGCACGCCGTAGAGATCGCTCGCCATGTGTCGGTGGGCTCCTGAGGGGGTAGCCCTATCGAAGAGTGGTCGAGAGAACATTGCAAGAACAGAAGTCGGTGGCCTGTGGACGAGTGTGGAAGGATCGCTGCCCCGCACCGGGGTAAATATCCTCCAAAAGGGTTGACGGGGTAAAAATACCCGATCTATAGTCCCCATCGCCGCCAGCGATGGAGCCGCCTCAGTGCCCGCCGCCACCCCCGCCTTTTGGTCCGAGTTCAACGCTCGCACCGGCCTGTACGAGGTCCACGACGACCGCGGCCCGGTGCTCGGCTTCGAGCACATCGACTGCCGCGCCGACGCCGACCATCACGCCCTCGACCTGATCGCTGCGGCGGACGCAGATCGCGCGGCCCTCGACGATCACGAGGCGCAGATCATGGCGGAGGCCGCGTGATGGCCGCCCGCCCGCGCTTCACCTCTCGCCGGCAGGCCTTCGCCGCCTCGTCCGCGCTCTATCGCGGCATTGCCGCAGCAGGCGGCCACGAGGCGCTCGCGTCTCGCATAGGCATCGGCGCCGTAGCGATCCGCGGCTGGACCCATTGCCCCACCGCCCGCGTCGAAGCCGTCGCCGCCGCCACTGGCGTGCCCGCGCACGAACTGCGCCCCGACCTGTTCCCGGCCTCCGCCGACGCTCCGCGCAACGACGCCGAGCAGGCCACCGCCGCGCACATCGCCGCCGCCCGGCACTTCGCCCTGACCGGCCGCACGCTCTCCTCCGAAAGGCACTGAGATGACCGACGTTCTGCTCTCCATGCCTGCGTGGCAGGTGATGGCGCTGTCTGCCCTGATGCCCGGTGTCGGCACCCTCTCGGCGATCTGGCTGACCTACGAGGCCGGCCGGTTCGTCCGCCTCGCGATGACGGGGCGGCTGTAATGAGCGGCGCCGCCCCCACCGTCGCCGAGACAGGCGAACCCCTCTGCATCGTCGTGCAGGCCGCCCACGATACCGGGCGCACCGTCGGCATCGCTGCCGGACTCCTGATCGGCGGCGCCTCTCAGTCCGAGAGCGGACTCCGCGCGCTCGGCTCCGGAATCGATCTGATCGCCCAAGCCTCCCGCGACGGTGCCGACGCTTCGGCCGTGTCCGCGCAGGTCGCCCGGCTCGAACGAGAGGCCGCCTACCTGCTGGCCCGGCTCGCTGCCCTCCGCACGAACGCCACCCCCGCCAACACCCTGGAGGCAGCATGAGCACGAACACGCCCACTCCCGTCGCCCTTCTCGCTCTGCAGGCTGTCGCCATCGGCTCCTGCGACGCGGCGCTCGCGTCGGTCGGGCTGCCGACTTACAGCGCGCTCTTCGCCCGCTCGACGCGCCAGGTGCCCGACACGCTACCCGAGGGCGTCGTCTCCCTTGATGCCGCGCGCGCCAACCGGCGCCCGGTTCAGCCGGTCGGGGGGCGCCTGTGAACGAGAACACTCCCTGCGGGCTCATCGTCGAGCGCGGCCCTTCAGGCTGCGCCAGCCTGACCATCGACCTCGGCGAGTGCGAGGCAGTCATCGACCTGCCGGCCACCGAGACCCGCAAGCTGATCCGCGCGCTGACCGCGGCTCTCGGCGACGGATTTGAGCGCACGATGGGGTCTGCCGATGCGTAGCGTCGCCAAGTCCCCGCCGTCGGTCACCATCGCCGACGCCGCCGAGATGCTCCACGCCCGCGGCGTGACCCCTGAGATGGTCGAGCGCGACCATCACGCGATCCAGCACCTCGTCGGTGCCGGCATCCCGTCGCGGGAGGTTCCGTCCGACCTCGACGCCGTGCGCGCTGCCCTGGATGCCCGCATCGCCACGGGTCTGGCCCTCATTGCCGAGGCGCGTGTCGCCCGGCGCGTCGCTGCGGAGTGACGGCGATGGAGATGATCGACCACGCCGGCCGGAAAGCCTCCTCGGTCTGCATCCACGCGGATCTCTACCAGGGCACCGACGAGTGGATGGCAGCCCGCTGCGGGATGCTGACCGCGAGCGAGATGTCGCTGATCGTGACGCCAACGCTGAAGGTCGCGCGCAATGAGAAGGAGCGCGCGCACCTCTACGAGCTGCTCGCCCAGCGCATCAGCCACCACGTCGAGCCGCGCTTCGTCAGCGACGACATGCTGCGTGGCCAGGACGACGAGGTAGAGGCGCTCACGCTCTACGCCAAGCACTTCGCGCCCACCGAGGTCGTCGGCTTCATCACCAACGACAAGTGGGGCTTCACGCTCGGCTATTCGCCGGATGGGCTCGTCGGCGCCGACGGCCTCGTCGAGGTGAAGTCCCGGCGCCAGAAATTCCAGATCGAGACCTTCGTCGTCCACGTCCTCGAAGGCACGATCCCGGCCGACTTCGTGATCCAGATCCAGACCGGCCTCATGGTCAGCGAGCGGTCGTGGTGCGACCTCGTCTCGTATTCGGGCGGGCTGCCTCTGGCCGTCATCCGCGCCTACCCGGACCCCAAGGTTCAGGACGCGATCATCACCGCCGCCGGCGACTTCGAGGAGCGGCTGGCCGCCGCCCTCGCGCGCTACCGCGCCGCCGTCGCCAAGGCCGGCTCCATTCAAACCGAACGCATCGTGCGGGAGATCATCCTGTGACGGACCTGTCCCAGACCATCGCGCCCAAAAGCGACCAGTTGAACGCTGACGATCTGATCAGCGGGCCCCGTACCATCAGGGTGACGGGCGTCTCGAAGATGCGCGAGCCCGATCAACCGATCGCGATCAACTTCGAGGGCGACGGCGGAAAGCCCTACAAGCCCGGCAAGTCCATGCGCCGCGTGCTCGTCCGCGTCTGGGGCAACGACGGGGCGGCCTACGTCGGCAGGCGCATGACGCTCTACCGCGACGACGCTGTGCAGTTCGGTGGCGTCGCCGTCGGCGGCATCCGCATCAGCCACATGTCGGACATCACCTCCGCCGTCACGATGGCGCTGACGGTGACGCGCGCGAACCGCAAGCCGTTCACGGTGAAGCCGCTGGCTGCCGAGCGGGACCAAGGGCAGAGCAAGGTTTCGCCCACCGGCAACGGAGATTCCGGAGGCAAGCCGCAGACTGGTCGCGATCGCCTCTTCGCCGCTGCGCGCGAGGCTGCCGGCAAGGGCAGCGCCGCGCTCGCCGACTTCCGGGCCGACCTGACCGACCAGCAAGACCGGGCGCTCGACCCGATCCTGGCCGAGTTGGAGCGCGCCGCCGAGCGGGCCGACGAGACTGACGACAGCCCTGCGCCGGACGAGAACCGATTCCCTGGCGATGACGAACTCGCCGCTCGCGGGGAGGTCGTCTGAAATGGCCCGCCCCATCCCTGATGAAGCCGAGATCATGCGGCTCGCTCGTGCCGGGCTGACCTACGTCGAGATCGGCCTACGCCTGCAGATCTCGTACAGAACGGTCGGGCGCATCGCCCGCAGCCGGGGCTTTGACGCCCTGAAGCGCATCAAGCTGAAGGCCAAGAAACGGGCCAAGCTGCGCGCCGGCCAACGGGCTAAGGCCGCGTTCGAGCGGGCCCGCGCGGATGCTGAGCGGGCGCGGCGGTTGGGGGAGCGCGACCCGCTCCGCCGCATTCCAGCAGTGCCGACATGGGCTGCGGCCGCAGGACTCACGCAGGACTATCGAGATCTCGCCCGCCAGTTCAACGAGGACCATGCCGCGCGCGAATGCCGGAAGCTGAAGGCTGAGGCCCGCCGGCTGGAGGTGCTCGATGCCCAGATGGGGAGGGCCGCCTGATGCTCACCCCCTCCGAGACGCGAGCCCCTGAGGCGAGACCCGTCCGTCTCCAACTGAGCCGGAAGAAGGGGTTCGACCTCCAGGCTGCTTGGGCGGAAAGCCAACCGGAAAATGTATTCTGGAGTTTTCTAGACGCCGCATCAGTCAGTGAATTCTGCTCGACATTTGAGGAGGGTGGAACGGGACCCGCTTTCCATCCCCTGTATTTCGTAATGGCAGCGAATAATCACCTCTTCATCGTGAGGATTTGTTCCTCGGATGGGCGGGCGTCCGATGATGTTCATAAGGAGAAGCAGCGTAGCCTTCTGTGCCTCGGGGGCCGCCGGGCGTGTGCCCAATATGCGTTTCGAGAGGCCAATATCTCGCAGATAAGCAGCCATGCCGCCGCCATGGACAACAATCTCGTTGAAGGAGTGAGTGGAAACACACGCCCTTTTAGGCTCTATTACCTCAATTCTTTTGAGATCGATCGGACGTCTATTATTATTAATAATGTTGAGAGAAATGTTAGGAGCCGCGGAGTACATCTGACTTCCGCTATATTCAATCCATATATCAGGGTCTATGTCGCCAAGTGCAACAGAAATTTGTTCGCGGCTAACGATTATTTGACGCTGAACTGCATTCCAAGCAATCTTGGCGGCTACAAGCGCCACTACAGCTCCGAGCGTTGTCTGATACCGGTTCAGCCAAAACTCAGCACAGCCAAAAATCCCCGAATAAAGTGGCCCGCCGCTTTCGTTTTCGGCAAATCGCAAACGGGTATATTTCCGTTGGAGGCCTCGATCGCGAGAAGCGCTGTCGTGCCGCCGATCACTGCCAGCCCGACCAGCCACCAAGTTCCCTTACTCATTTGCAGCGCGCTCCTTCGAGAGGTCATCGCGCGAAGGTGAGCTGGGCTGCAAGCCTGAGATTGCGCCGGCCTACTTACGACATGCTCGTGCTTGCTCCGGTGTGGCTATGATCGCACGCTACGACCGAAGCCAATGGTCGGGTGGTCTGGCGTCCTGGATAGAGGGCGAGCGCGCCTACTGTCATCAAGAATGCGGTGCGCCCATGACCGGTCCCGTCCCCACAGAGGCGCTGATCGCCCGGATCGCGGAGCTTGAGGCCGAGAACACCCAACTCGCGGTCGAGCGGAACGAGGCGCTGGCCTTGCGCCGCTGGAACATTGACCGGACAGGCGACGGCGAGGTGCTGGTCTGCCGTGGCTACCACGACAAGGGCGAGGACTGCGACCATGAGCGGTTCGTGCCTGCGGGGCGCCTTGCCACCGCCACCTCCGAACTCGCCCGGCTCCGGGGTGATGGAGAGGCGAAGGAAAGGCGGATTGCGGTGCTGGAAGCGGCGCTAGCGCCGTTCGCGGATGCCGCAGGACTGTTCGGCCCACCGGCCGCTGGCCGCGAATACACCGTCGTGGACGCCCAGCATCTCCGAGCCGCCCGCGCGGCCACGGCAAGGGAGGGGTAGAGCCATGGTAAGGCGCGATCCCTACGTCGCCATCAAGGCAGCCGGGGAGGCCGGAAGCGGCGTCGCCCTGACTGCCGAGGAGGCGCGCATCCTCTCGCTGGATGACGCCATCGCCACCAGCGCGGCCAACGCGCTGAACGAGGACGGCGAGGACATGGTGCGCCGCTTCGGCTGGTCGCACCTCAGGTACATCAAGCGGAACATCCGGGCGACGAAAGAGCGGGCCACGCGCGGACTGACGAGGCCCCAACCCACCCCCACCACCGAAGACAAGGGGAGAGAGGATCGTGCCTAGAGAGAGGGGCGGACGTTTTGGCCTGAGCCCGCGCGATCGGGCCTTGCCGCTGCCTGCGAGCCGGCTTCTCGCGCACTCGCAGGCCGCCGCCTATTGCAGCATGCCTCGGACCACATTCGATCGCATCTGCAACGTCCGACCGATCATCTTCCCCGGCGAGGCGGTGAAGCGGTACGACCGGCGCGACCTGGATGCCTGGATTGAGGGCTTGAAGGGCGTCGCGCCGGCCGAACAGGAAAGCGACGATGACATCTTAGCGAGGCTCGGATGACGCGCATCCGGATCAAGGGATTCAAGATCTTTGCCGACCGGTTCGGGCATCAGAGATGCTACCACCGGAAGACCGGCGAGAAGATCGACCTGAAGCGCACTCCGCTCGGCACGCCAGAGTTCTTCGCCGAGGTTGCGCGGATCGGCGCGAAGCAGGAGCCGAAAGGGCTTCAGCCGGGAACACTCGGCCTGCTGATCGCGGACTACCGCCAGCACGCCGCGTTCGCTGACCTCGCGCCGCAGACCCGAGCCGACTACCAGAAGGTCTTCGACTACCTGATGGACATCGACGGCACGAGCCTCGCGCGCTTCAAGCGCGAGTTCGTGGTGAAGCTGCGGGACAAGGCTGCCGAGAAGAAGGGCCGCCGGTTCGCCAACTACGTGAAGGCGGTGCTGTCCCTACTTTTCTCCTGGGGCTCCGAGCGGGGCTACATGGAGACGAACACGGCGAGCGGCATCAAGGATCTGCGCAAGAAGCGCGGGGCGCCTGACCGCAATCGACCGTGGACCGATGCCGAGCGCGAGGCGGTGCTTGAGCACGCTCCTCCGCACATCAAGGTCGCCATGGCGCTGATGATGTTCACTGGCCTGGGGCCGAAGGACGCCCTGACGCTGACCAAAGAGCAGTACAAGGACGGCGAGATATCCACCAGCCGATCAAAGACGGGTGAGCGGGTGTTTTGGCCGGTTCCCCTGCCCCTCCGAATGATCCTGGCCGCCGCCCCCGAGCACGACGCAGAGACGCTGTGCGCAAATTCGGATGGCAAGCCGTGGACGTTGAGTGGCTTCCGCGCGTCGTGGCGCACGGTGCGGATCAAGCTGGAGAAGGCCGGCAAGGTCCAAAGCGGGCTCACCCCTTACGGCCTGCGTCACACGCTGGCAGTGATCCTCCGCGAGATCGGCCATGACGAGCGGGCTATCGCCGACGCGCTCGGACAGCGAACTATTGAGATGGCCCGGCACTATGCCAAGGGGGCGGATCTCGCGCCTAAGATGCGGAAGGTCGTCAACACGCTTGATGCGGAGTTCGAGCGACGCATCTCGCCGTCTGTCAAACCGGCTGGAAAAGCGTCAAACCCTGGGCCGTAGACTTTCCCGGCATCTCGGGAAAGTGTATAGTTCTCAACGGCCTAAGACATGAAAAAGTGGTAGCGAGGGAGGGATTTGAACCCCCGACACAAGGATTATGATTCCAAGTGTCTAGGCACTCCGCCCCCGTTTTCAGGCCCTGACGACCCCGCCATAACCCCCTGATGGCGCTGCCGGTCTTCACCATGACACCGTTTCCCCTCTTGCGACCAGGCCGAACCCCGCCCCAGAGTCCCCGCCCCAGTTCCGCCCCTGTTCGTCGGAGTAGCCCGTGGCCGTCACCCTCACCCAGCAATCCGTCGACAAGCACGTGGCGAAGGCGAAGGCGGGCGTGACCCCCTACGACGTCATCGACAAGGGGGCGCCCGGCCTCATCCTCCGCATCAAGCCGCGGGGCCCAAGCTGGGGCCTCAAGTTCGAGAGGGGCGACCGGACGATGCGGTTGAAGATCGGCGTGCCGGGGATCCTCGATCTGGAGCAGGCCCGGAGCATCGCCGGGGCGGCGCGCAAGGCCCTCAACTCGCCCCATGCCGAGCTCGGTGAGGAGTGGCTCCGTGACCAGTACGTCGGTCTCGGCATGGCGCATGCCCGGCCGCAGCGCGACCCCGCCCTGGTCGCGGCGTTCGAGGCCGAGATCCCGCACCTGTTGAACTGGCGCTGGGAGGAGGCGCGGGAATCGTACCTCGCGGAGGTGAAGCGCATCCGCCGCCACGACACCTGGAACGACTACCGGGTGATGCTCGGGCAACCCGAGCTCGCGGTCCTCGCCAATCGCCAGGTCCGCGGCATCACCCGGTCGGAGCTCGCGGTCATCGTCGACAAGATCCACGCGAGCGGTCGGGAGCGGCATGCCGAGCACCTGGCCAGCGTCCTGCGCCCCTTCTGGGGGTACATGGCCGAGGACCGGCGGCAGCACCTCTCCGGCGTCACGACGACGATGGCGGGCCTGAAGGCGCCCGAGCGCTCGACCGAGGCCAAGGTCCGCTCGAACGGAAAGGAGCCGGGGACCTACATCGCGACGCCGGCCGAGGTCGGGACCGCGGTCGCGGTCGCGCGATCCGGCATCCTCGACCGCTCGGTCTCGATGTCGCTGGAGCTCCTCATCGCGACCGGCCAGCGCCGTCGTCCCGTCGCCGGCGCCCTGACCGTCGATTTCGTCGACTGGATCGAGATGCCGGGCTGGGGCGTGTGGTCGATGGGCCCGAGCCACCGCAAGACCGCGGCGAAGCGCCAGGACAAGCACCGGCACGTCGTTCCGCTTCCGCCGGCGCTGTGGGCCCGCATCCAGGAGCAGCTACGCCGGACCGGCGGCTCGCCGTACCTGTTCCCCCAGATCCGCCCGAAGAAGGCGGGCGGCGATGCGTTCGGCCACATGTCCGACGCCGCCATCAACCACAGGCTCATCGACCTGGGGATCAAGGCGTCCCCGCACGACCTGCGGCGTTGCCTGTCAACGACCCTGCAGCACGAGTTCCGGGTGTCCCGCGACACGGTGAAACTCGTGCTCGATCACAACGAGGGCATCAGGAGCGACGACGTCTTGGAGCGGCACTACACGGCTGACGACCGCCTCGACCAGAAGGCGCCCGTGATGGAGCAGTGGTGCGCCTGGGTCGACGAGCAGGTCGCGGCGACGGTGCTCCCGGACCTGTCGACGCTCCGGGCGGACATCACGCGCCGGCGCCGCGAGAACGAGGCCGCCGGCAAGGCCAAAACGGCTGCGCTGAAGGCTGCGAAGGAAGCCGAGGAGAAGGCCAAGGCCGCCGCCGAACGCGAGGCAAAAGCGGCCTGATGCGTCGTATTTGATCGATTGGATTCAATCAAAGGCGACGGGTCGGCCTGCATGGTGTCCCCATCACCGGAGGACACCATCATGAAGCGCTATACCCCTGAGAGCCCCGAGCTCATCTCGTACCTCGCCGAGATGATCGAGCCGGCCAAGGCGAACATCGGCATGATCGCCCAGGAGCCCATCCCGGCCGACGCGCTGAACATCCTCATGGCCAACGGGGACGTCGTGTACGGCTACTGGCCCGAACCGGACCCGACCAAGCACAACATCGGCGGCTACGGCGTGGCCGTCCTGAAGGGTCAGGCGATCCTCGACAAGCGCAGGGAGCCCGGCGAGGAAATCGATCTCGTGAGCGTCCCGGTCATGTTCCGCGAGAAGGCCGAGGCGCATGCGGCATGGCAGGTGTTCGGCGAAGGCCGAACCCTCCACTCATAGGCCGAGGCAACCGGCGTCCGCTCGCAGAGCAAGACGTCCTCGCCCTTGCAGGGCCGCCCACAGCATAAGGTGGGCCGCCTCCGTGCGCTGGCCTGCCCGCCACATCTCCGCCGGCGTCGGGAATCGCACCTTCACCGCCGGGTCCGCTATGGCCTCGACGATGGCGCGCTGGTAGCCGGACAGGCGCACCGAGGCGCCCGGCGGGGACAGCGCCACGTTCTCCGAGATCCAGTCGGCGACGTCGGATGACTTGGTCATGCCTTGCCTCCATCGATCTTGATCAGCGGCGAGACGGCCTCGTCCGACCACGGCAGGACCGTCACGGGCCGGATGAGCTCGTGCCGAAGTCCATCCCGTATCCACTCCAGGGTGCGCTCGGCCTCCTCAAGCGGGTAGTCGACGGGCGCCTCCTCGCCATCGGCGTCGACCCGGAATGGCTCGTAGGCGACCCGGGCCTTGGCCTTCGAGGCGAGGCACACGCCCTGGCCTTGTGCGCCCATGTCGTCGAGGCACTGCCACATGGCATCAGCCAGGGCATCGATCTCGGACCGGCGCATGATCACGAACCCGAGTTCAGCGAGCTCATGGACGAGGACCTCCGGCTTGTCGCCACAGATGGACGTCCATCCCTCGATCTTGGCCAGCGCGGCCGCATCGGTCGTCATGCCCCACTCTCCTCGATCAGCAGGATGGCGGAGATCTCCTCCACCACGCGCCATGGCCACAACTCGCCGGCGATCTCGTCCAGCCTATCGACGGCGGCCGCAGCGCGCCCGGCCGGGAGCACCCGCTCGATCAGGCGCACGTCAGCCTCGCTGAGGTCGACGTCGTTCCCGGTCGCGAACACGAACTTGATGCCGTGGCTCTCCGAGACCTCGACGACCTGCGGCTCGCGTCTCTCGACCGAGGCCCACCAGAACCCACACTCGGTCATGCCGCGTCCTCAGCCCAGATGCGCTCGTAGAGCTCTGCCTCGGCAAGCACGAGTTCGCCGGCGACCGTGCAGATCTTCTCCGGGAACCAATACCCCCAGTCGTTCGCCGCCTTGGCGCTTTGGACTGCCTCCTCCAGGGTGCACGCCTCCTCCTCGTGCGGGGCGTGATGCATCCAGCCATGGATGACGAACAGCTTGGGGCGCGCTTCCAGCCGGGCGAACTCGGCCTCCTTCGCCAAATGGGCCACCACCGCCTCGCTCAGGGTGGTCTCCGCGGCGCCGAGGTCGGTCCAGACCTGCAGGTTCGGCACCGCGATGCTGTCGCCCTTCTTGTCCTTCACGAACCCTTCGACGGGCGCCGCGCATGCCTTCATGCGGGCCTCGCGCCAAGCGACCGCGGCGGTTTCGAGCTTCGATGAGAACATGGTCGTCGCCCTCAGCCGTAGTACCGGGAGAAGTCGAGCTCGCGGCTCTTGAGCGCGGCCGCCGCGATTCGCGTGGCGTCCCGGTGCCCGTCGACGACCGCCTGCAGGGCCGTCTGGTGCAGCCAGTCTTCGACGATGTGGTCGGCGCAGGACCAGTGGATGCTCCGCTGGTCGGCCAAGGCAGCCACGATGGCGTCGACCGCCTCGACGGAGAGCGCCGGGCGCTCCTCGACGTCGATCCAGCAGATGACGTGGCCGTACCGGTCCCAGTCGCGGACCCTCTCGTGCTGGACGGTGAACACCTCACCGCCCTCGTCCGAGATGCCGTGCAGCAGCATGATGTCCTCGTCTTCGCTGCTGCCGCTCCAGTAGAAGTACGCCCACACCGGACGGTCGGTCGGGATCCCCTTGTGCCCGCTCTGCCATCTCGGACGGTTGCGGGAAGCCTCCAGGGCCTTGATCGCGCACGCCCGGCATCGCCGGCACCGCTTGTCGCCACCGACGTGGACTTCCACACAGTCCTGGCAGGTGCCCATGTACCCGCCCGGCGCCCACCCATGCCCACGCAGGTCCTCCGCGGAGTAGCCGTCGACGGGGTTGTCCCCTCGCAGCGTCAGGGGCGCCGCGTTGCGGAAGGTGCGCCCAGCCCAAGCCTCGGTCATGCCGCCGTCCCTCCCAGCAACCGCCTGACCGTGATGGCCCTGCGCATGTGCTCGATCAGCTTCTCGCTCGCGTCCTCGGAGAACCGCTTCGGGTCGCAGCGCCAGGCGTTGAAGACGAGGTCCGCGTCGGACTTGGAGACTGGCTCCCGATTGAGCGTGTACTCGCCGCCCGCCGCCTCGATGCGGATCGCCTCCACGTCGGACCGATGACCGATGGCGCCGAGGGCATCGCGCGCCATGGGGCCGACGACGAACGCCTCCCAGGTCGCGCTTCCGATGATGATGCCGGACGTTGTGGTGTGCTTCTCAGCCATGGAAGGACCCCACGGCCGGCAGGTCGGCGTCCCGGGCGCGGCCGGTGTCCTTGACGAAGCCCCTCTCCCATGAGGGCACGCGGATCTGAGCTTCCGCCTCCTCCCGCCGGGCGCGCTCCCGGACGAGCTCGTCGTGGAGCTCCAGGACGCGGCGGGCGAGCTCGCGCTTTTCGAGGGAGAGCAGGCCCTTGAGGTCCGGCTTGAAGATCGACAGGTCGGCCATATCAGGCGGCCTCCATCACGCGGCCGAGGGCGGCGGACGAGCCGTAGCCGTCGAGCAGGTTGTTCGTCGGCCTGATTGAAGAATTTCGGGAAGGGCGTCGCAACCACGGCGCCACGGAATGGGTCGATGATCAGCCCGCGGGCCAGCAGCGTGAAGGCATCCCAGCCGTGGTCGTACACGCAGCGCTGCGTGTAGCAGTAGAGGATCAGCCCCGTGTCCTGACAGGTCTTCCGACTGACGAGGCCGGCGGACCGAGCGCGCTCCAGACCCCTGATCAGGTCGTTGAACGGGATCGTACGGGCAGGATGGATGCCGGCGGGCGCAGGCCGCGATTCGTGCGCCCGGAGGACCTCAGCCTGCTCGGGCGTCGCCACGCGGGCGCGCTGCCCGTGGACGAGCGGCGACGGCGCGCCCGGGGCGACCAAGGCGTGCTCGGTCGTCGGATCGGCCAGCAGCGCGTCGAGGGCCGCCTGATCCTCGGCGTAGAAGCCGGGCTCGATCCCGGGCGGGCCGCCTTGCTCCGGTACGTGCCAACCTGTGCCCACTGGGGTCCCCTCGAATCGATCCTTCGAGAAGTCTCCGCAGCGACCAGGCGATGATCCAGCCCGGCGTTAACCGAGGCGGCACGAGGCGATTGACGGGGGCGGCGGGCTGGCTATCTTGAGGTCAGCCGGCACGTTGTCGGGCAAACCAACCAACGCGACTTTCTTAGCCTCTGGTTCACGATCCCTCCCAGTCTAGGGAGGACAGACCCTACGAAGACCCCCGCTGGTCATTCGACCACGGTTCACTCCATCTGGGGTGCGGACTACGAGCAGGGCTCCCTTCACCGGGGGCCCTTTCTCGTTGTGGATAGTGCACCTCGCAGCTTGACGGCGATCCCGCCGTCCGTATTCTTCCCAGTGCGGTGTGGCCGATGCCCGCCCAGCTTTCGAACTCCTCATCTCTAGAGGCCGACCAGAAATGAAGCTCAAGTCCACTGCCAGAATCCGTCTGTCCATCATCCTCCGCTTCGCGTGGCGCGTCCTCGTGTGGCCCGTGCTGTTCGTGTGGACGTTCGAGGATCGGTACCTCCAGCGCCGCCCCGATCCGATCCCCACGAGCATCGAGGGCATCCGCGCGAACCTCGCCCGCACTGATGAGGCCCTCGCCGACATCCGCGAGATCATCCTCACCGGGCGCAGCAAGAACGGGTTCGCCTTGGCCCAGATCTGGCTCAAACTGCAGGAGCAGCAGCAGGTCCTCCAGGCCGCCCTCGCCACCGCCCTGGCGGAAGAGGTCCGGCACACCCAGCCCCTAGCCGCCTGAGCGGCCCTCCCTTCTCCCCCGGCGTGCTGGGGGATCGGGGAGCGCCGACCGGCCGCCCCGCGGTGAGATCTACTCCGCCGCTTAGAGACTCCCTGGAGGGAAGTAATGACAACGGAATCCAACAAGCAGAAGCGCTACGACCGCCCCGTCCTCTTCAGGACTGCCTGGGAGTACGCCCGGTACGTCGAGAGCCTCGTCCAAGTCCCCGCGAGCAAGCTCTTCCCCCATGCGATCCGGGTCGTGTGGAAGCTTGAGAAGGGGAAGGAGGAGCTCGCGCTCGCGACCTCGCAGCTGTCGCTGGAGCAGGCGCAGCAGTACGCGGCTTACTCGAAGAAGCGCCTGTTCGAAGCTGTGGCGCATTTCAACAAGAACCGCGCCTAAAACCCCACCCATCCACGTTGTCCAAGGGCGGTCCAGAAGGGGCCGCCCTATTGATTCGAGGGCCTCCCCCCATGGCGCGCATCATCCTCCACCCCGGAGCCAAGGCCGACGTTGGCGTCCCCGTCGGCACAATCGACGGGCAGGTCCTCTCCTTCGTCGACAAGACCCCGCACATCGACGGCGAGGCCGTTCCGTTCGATGAGATCGGACGCGACCTGTCCGATGCCGTCGAGGAGGCCGCCGTGGTCATTTTCGGCAACGAGTGGAGCACCGATTTGGGGCGGGTGACGGGCCTAAACCGGCGCACGGTGACCCGCGACAGGATCGAACGCTTCGGCGTGGCGGCGTGGGTCTACACGCTCCTCGGTCGGGCCGCGACGTCCAGTTGCCCAAGGGCGTTTGGGTACATGCTGCTGGCCTCGGCCGAGCTCTGCGACCGGGGGCCTTACTCCAAAGGAAAGGGCGTCGACCAGGGCCCCAGCATGCGGGAGCGTGCGTATCTCGGCGGGATGGCCCGCGTCGAGATGGAGAAAGCCTATGCGGAAATAGATCATGCCCGCGCCGAGCGTGAACATTTCCGTTTTTTGAAGACCCAGGAAGGAGATCAGTAACACCTTCCTCCTATAGTCAAACTCACGTGAGCTTGCGGTTTTCACCCGAGCTCTTGGTCGAAGGAAACCGAACATGCAGAACAATCGCACCTCGCGCGAGGCCGCGTCCGCTGTGACGCTCGACGCCGTCCTGAACGGCACCCTGCCTCCTCCCTTCCGACACGACTCGCCGTTCCGGCTGTTGGAACTCCTCCTGACCGTCCGCTGCCCGCGGGACCGGCCGCGGCGCCGCGACTTGCTGCGCTTCGGCGACGATGACGGCGTGCTGGGGCTTTGGCAGGCCGCGTGGAGCACAGCCGAGGACGTCCGCGACAAGGGCTGGACTGATCCCAGGCGCGCCCACACGGGCTACGTCCGCCTCCTCGCCCTCCTGGAGACGTGCGAGCGCAGGTTGCAGGAGCTCGACGAGCGGCTCGACCTCGACCCCGAGGACCTCGACGATGCAGTCGTCCTTCGCGTCGAGTTGGAGCAGCTTGCCGGAGCGGCGGCCGGCTGCCTCGCCGAGTGTGGCGACCGCGCCGGCCGAGATTACTGCCGGGAGAGGGCTGCCTGGTTGGTCGAGCACGGCCAGGAGGGGCACAAGTACGCCTCGGCGTTGGTCGGGCTGTCGGCGGACGTGCGGTACGCCTGGCGTCCGGGGAATCCCGGCCTTGGCGCCTTGGCGAGCGCCCTGCAATCCGGGGACGCCACGATCCACGATGCAACCCGGGCGGCCGCGCCCGAGGATGAAGAGCCCGAGCCGTCGTGGGCCGCCGAGGCCCGGGCGAAGGCGGCCCGCGAGAAGGCGGATCGGGAGCGTGCCGCAGGGCCGAGCCTGGTCGTCTTGGCGTCCGTCGAGCACCTGCCCGGCAGCGCCGAGAACGGCGCGCGCGCCGGTAGGAGCACGGGCAGCACTGCCCGGACGGAGTGGGCGCCCCTCGCCGGAAAGGCGTTGCCGCTGGCCGTCGTCCCCGACCTGGCCGAGGCGCGGCGGGTGCTCGTGTCCGAGTTCCCGGACGACGCCGCGGTCATCGACGCGATCCTCGTCCCGCTGGCCGGGCGGAGCTTCGTGCACCTGCCACCGACCCTCCTGCTCGGCCCCCCGGGCACGGGCAAGTCGCGCCTGACGCGGCGGTTGGGCGAGATCCTGGGGCTGGCCGTGACGGTCTACTCGTGCGGGGGCGTCGCGGATTCCAGCCTGATCGGGACGTCCCGCCAGTGGAGCACCGGCCGGGCGACGGTGCCCCTGCAGGCGATCAAGCAGGCCGGCGCGGCGAGCGTGCTCGTCGTCCTCGATGAGCTCTCCCGCGCGGGGACCAGGGCGGACAACGGCAGGCTCGTCGACGGCGTCCTGGCCCTCACGGAGGCGGAGACGTCGAGGCGGTACCAGGATCCCTTCCTGGAGTGCCCGACCGACCTCTCGGCGGTGAGCTGGCTCGCCACGGCGAACAGCGTCGCCGGCCTCGATCCGGCCCTGCTGTCCCGGTTCCGCGTCCTGACGCTGGGCCCCCGGACGGCGGCGTCGCTGCCTTCGCTGACGAAGGGCATCCTTGCCGACGTTCGCCGCGAGCGCGGCCTCGATGCGACGTGGCTCCCGGACCTCGACGAGGAGGAAGCCGGCGTCCTGGCGGAGAACTGGCCCGGCGGGTCCGTCCGCGTCCTGCGCCGGCTGATCGAAACCGTACTCGCCTCGCGCGAGCACCTGGCGACGCGGAACTGAGGGAGGGGTGATCATGACGACGTTTGATTTCGCCGCCTCCCGCAGGCGCATCAAGTCCGGCTGGCAGGCCGGCCGGACTTGCCGCCTCGTGTCCCGCGGTCTCGCCGCCCGGGTCTCCGAGGCCGAGCGGGCGTGGCAGGCGGGGCAGCTTCCCCTCGACCGGGCAGCGGCTCTCGCGGCCGAGGCCGAGGCGGTGAGCTTCTCGTTTGCCCCCGTTCCCGGCCGGCGCCCCGGGCCCGTGCAGGGGCTCCTCGTCGACCTAGCCCTCAGAGCCGTCCTCGCGGCGCCCGGGCGGCTGATGCCCTGCCAGGCAATCCGCGACGCCGTCCAGAGGAGGCAGCAGTGACAGACGTCTACCGCAACAGAGTTCGCCGGGTCTGGAGTGTGCGGGAATCCGGGATCGTCGTCGCGCACGTGCACGCAGTCGCCCTCTACGACGTGACGTTCGTCGTCAGCGAGGCCGCCCGGCAGCGGGCGCTACGCAAGGGACAGCGCGCCGTGATGGCGTGGGCCCGCGGCCGCTTGATCGACGCGCCCCTGCAGGCGTCCTCGATGAGGGTCTCGTTCGACCCCTTCGCCGGGCCGTCCTTCATGATCGATGACTGGCCGATCCGCGAGGCGTCGCTCGACCTTGCCGATGGACGGCAGGGCATCCTGGAGCGGGGTCAGCGCCGAGACGGTCTGGTCGACGACCGTGCCGACGATTCCACCACCGGTGAGCGCGTCGGCGATGGCCGGGGACGGCGCGCCCTTGGCGTCGGACAGGAGGCCGCGGCGCTCCATGCCGGCGAAGTAGGTCGGCTGGGGCCCGACCGAACCGGAGGCCCACGCCTGCCCGATCTGGCGGACCTCGACGACGCGGCGGCCCCAGCCCTTGCCGAACGCCTTCCAGGTCCGGAGCGACTTGAGGAACGCGAGGCGCCGCTCCAGGATCGCGGCGACCAGGGCGTCGTGGTCGGGGTAGGCTTCCGCGGCTTGGACGGTCGCCTCGCCGATCACACCGTCGACGCGGACGCCGAGGGCGCGCTGCAGCCACTTGATGGACTGGCCCGGGCCCGAGTTCACGGCGCCGTCGAACAGGACGTAGTCGATCCCCTCGGGGAGCTCGTCGCCCTTCACGGCATCCCAATACTGGCGGCGGTAGACGGCCCCGAGCTCGGCCTGGGTGATCGAGCGGACCGGGCGGGACGGCTTGCCGTTCCGCTTGAGGTAGCCGTCGAACGTGCGCTGGGTGACACCCTTCATGGTGGCGCCGCCCGGATCGCGCGGGTCGTTGACGTAGCCCCCCTCGTGGACGAGCACGCGGGTGATCGCGTCCTGATAGCGGTCGGCGCTCACTGGTCTCTCCTTGCGGGTGCGTCGATGAAGTTGCCCGGCCACGCCGTCGCGATCCGCGCGGCGTCCTCGACGGACAGGCCGGGGTAGGTCCCGATCAGGCCCTCGATGACGACCTCGCGGGGGATGCGCTTCGACCGGCGCTTCCGGGGGGGCGGTGGTGGTGCCGGCGGCGACGAGGGCTGAGCCTCGCGGATGACGAGGGCCATGGCGGCGGCGACCGCGGCGAGGCCGGCGGCCATGGCGATGGGGTTGCGCCTGCGGGACATGGTCAGCCCTCTTCCCGGCGGGCGGCGAGGGCGAGCTCGGCGACGCGGGCAGCCAGGGCCCGGTGGAGCTTCAGGTTGGCGCGCTGGTAGTCCTGGGGGTCCCAGCCGGCGAAGGTCTCGGTGACCCGGGCGACCGCGGCGTGCTCGACGAGACGGTCGCCGTCGACCTGGGCCACGTAGGCGGTCAGCGCGAGCTCGTGCCCGCCGTCGACGGCCCGGCAATCCTCGCCGAGGATGCGGACCATGGAGAAGTCGAGCCGGGTGCCCATCAGTGGACCCTCGGGCCGGCGGTGCGGGCGAGGTAGACTGAGGCGATGAGCTCGCCGGCCTCGACCTTCATGGCGTCGCAGAACACCAGCAGGCGCTTCCAGGTGATGCGGTCGCCGTCGTGGGACCGGATCGCCGCGAGCTCGTCGCGGAGGTCGCTGTCCCGGCTCTCGAGCTGCCCGAGCAACACCCGAAGCTGGGGGGCCGTCAGCCGGCGGTCCTTGATGACCGCGGCGAGGCCCTTCATCAGGGAGGAGTTGAGCGCCGCCCCTTGGGGCGAGACCCGGTAGGAGCCGCGGCACTGCCGGCTGGCTCCGGACGCATGGACCAGCGTCGAGTTGGGGGCGTCCGAAACGCGCGGGGCGAGGTTTGGTTCCATCGAAAAGGATGGAATGCCTCGCACCTGGATTCGACAAGGGTAATCAGGGGGCTAAGCGATTTTGACGTCGCTTAGCCGGTCATTTTCCCGGCGCTGACAAGGATGGGCCAAGCCGTTCTTGCAGGTGTCAGACTTTTCTGACGGGCGGGTCTTCGCGCAGGCCCATGAGGCCCGACAGGTCGACGCGCCAGACGCCCTTGGGCAGGGCCGCCAACCGCTCGATGCGCCCGTCAGGATTTTCTGACTGGGAGCGGATCGCCGAGATGGCCACCCGGACGAGGAGGTCGGCGCGCTCGACCCCATCCTCGTCCGGGTCCTGCAGGGCGAGGCCGGCGGCCTTGAGGAGTCGTCGGATCGGCCCACGGCGCGAGTCGTCCCAGACGGAGATGTCCGACCATGCCGGCGTCCGCCACGCCTGAAGCACCTCGCGAAGCAGGGCTTGGCCGACGTCGTGGCGCGGGGGCACGGGGATCGGGGCCGCTCCCGAAATGCTGTGCCAGATCCCGCCACCCACGTACCGACGTCGGCCCACCGGCTCGCGCTCGGCCCGGCGGGCCGCTTCCTTGTCGCCGACCGGGTAGCGGTACCAGACGGCGTGCAGCCTCGCCGCGGCGGCCCGCAAGGTGTCCTGAAGTTGCTGCTCTTCGGGTGTGAGGCGCCACTTCATGTCACGCCACCTCCATCTCGGAGGCCGGACACGTCGACGCCCGCCGGGCCGTGGGGCGCGCAGCGGGCGTCTGTCCTAGAAGAGTGCTGCCCTTCGTCGTGACCCGAGGAACATACTGCGTACGGCGGCCTGCGACAACAGCCTCGCGCGCGGTCTCTCTGATATCCCGTAACACTTCGTGCGCGATCACGGCGGGGGTGCCGACGGGCAGGTCGAGGGTGTCGCCGACGTCGTCGACGGTGACCACGGGAGCCACCACCGGCTCGGCCTTGGCGGTGGTGATGCCGGCGACGGCGCGGGCGTCCCGGAGGGCGTTGTCCAGCCACCGCGGCGAGACACCGTAGAGCTCGGCCACCGCCTTCACGGTCAGGCCCTCGGCGAGGAACTCGACGGCCTGCTGCCCGACTTCGAGGCGGTGCTGCTGTTGGACCGAGCGGTCCCTGACGCCCGCGGCCCGGCGAGAGGCGACGACGCGCGAGACGGCGTTCTCGGACCGGCGCGCCTGGTCGATCAGGATGCGCAGGTCGGCCCGGCGCATCTCCCTCGGGGTGATGACCAGCAGGTCCCGGAGGTGGGCGGGGGACGGCTTGTAGCGGGGGTCGACCGTGAATCCGCGGTACGTCCGGCGGACGCCCCGGGCGGATTCCTTCGCCCTGCCGACGATGGAGCAAGCCTTCGACTTGGCGGAGGCGTGGTCGAGCCCGAGGCGGTCGGCGGTCTCGATGACGTACGCGTCGAGGTCGGAGGCCGGGAGGCGCCACGAGGCCACGTAGACGAAGGCGACAAGCCAGGAGTTGCGGCCGGCTCCCGTGTCCTCGCGGGCCGCGGTGTCCTTGATGCCGGCCTTGCCGTGCCGGAGGGCATACAGCCGGTCGAGGTCCGCGGCGATGGTGTCCCAGTACGACGAGCCGGTCAGCTTGGCGCCGTGGTGGCCTTCCCGCGGGGTCCGGTTGGCGAGTTGGGCGGCGGTCCGCTTGGCCTTCGCCTCGGCCTTGGCGGCCTCCCGCTGGGCCTTGGTCTGGCGCTGGAACGGCAGGACCACGCGGCAGAGCTCGTCGAAGTCGATCCGGGCGATCTCGGCGGTCAGGTCGGGAAAGATCACCACCACCGGGAGGCCGCTCTTTTCGTTGTAGGTGCCCGGCATCCGAAACTGCTTCGTCGCAGCCTTGGCCGTGTAGTCGGACCCGAACGGCAGGAACTCCTCGTGGAGGATCTGCTGCAAGGCACGGTGGCGGGCCATGACACGCTGGGCCGGCTGGGAGGCGGTGTAGAGCCAGACCACCAAAATCCCGCGCCCCGAGAACGTGGCGTAGGACGGCGACGGCCAGCCGCGGTCCTCGCAGATGTTGCGGACGGCTTCCAGGACCTTGCGCGGGGGGACGTCCTTCCAGTCCGGCTTGTTGTAGTAGTCGAGGTCGAGCCACGAGGCGCCGAGGGACACGATGTTGATCGCGTCCTTGGCGACGCGGGGCTCGCCCGGCTTGGAGTACGGGTACGATGCGAACGACATGAAGCGCCGGCCCTGCAGATCGACGTCGCGGCTCGCGAGGGCGTGGGAGGAGTACCGCAGGTCGGACCATCGCGGCTCGGTGCTGCCGTCCTTCCTGGGCTTCCTGGGAGGGACGCGGTCGCCGAACATCGCGGACCCGACACCGCCTTTGGGGTGGACGAGACGGGCGTAGTCGAGGGGGCGGAGCTCGGAGCAGTAGGCGGGGGCTGGACGGACCAGGGAAGCAGCCTGGGGCCAACGCGTGGCGGTCGGGGAGATGAGGGAGGTTGTCACGACGGTCCTCTACTGGGGCCTGTCGCGGGGCAGCACGTCCGCAACTCAGGCCGGGATCAACATGACGAGGATACGTACGCCGAGGATAAGGTCAATCGGGGGCCTGACCTTCCGTTACGCGGGGCAATACTTGCGGAAGGGGATCGGAAAATCGCGGGGACGAGGGGGTATCGGCCGCCGGTGAGGCACAGGGAGGTAGGCTGTGGCGGTCAGTCGGGGGTGGCGTGGGTAAGGACACATCCTGCCAGGCACGATGCCCTGGTGGCCTTCCCTGGCGGTGGTGGCCGTCCGACGAGGAGAACTGACGCGGGAACGGTCCAGATCTTTTTTCCGCTTCCCGACATTGGCGTAGCCAAGGCCCCATACCCCGTAACGGAACGTGCGTGATCGGAACGCCACCGGAAGGACCGGATCGACCGTCCTTCACACCGTGCGCGATCCCCCATGGTGGCTTTCTGGACGGCCTGGCACTCTACCGTCATGAGCACCGCAACCGCCTCCGCGCTCCCCGAGGAGCACCCCGCCGCCCGGTCCGCCCGCGTCCGTCGCGATGCCGCCGACCGCGCCCGACGCTGGCGCGAGACCCAGCGCGAGACCGCCGAGACCGATGCGGCAATCGTGAAGGCCATGCTCGCGGACGTCGACGCCTACATCACCCCCGAGCACCGTCTCATGGCCAGGAACGAGCGGGTGGACATCGCCTTCGTCGTAGGCCGGGCCGCCTACGAGCTCGGTGGCAGGGAGCGCTTCAAGGAGGCCAAGAAGAGGGTCTTCGACAGGCTGCAGGAGCTCTCACCTGCCCCCAAGCACCACGCCTGACTGAACGAATCGACGGCGTCTGTTAGGCTGGTGTGATCGGGCGCCACCACAAACGGCGAAGGGCCCGACCACCCAGGAGCGCCCCCGTGTCCGGACTGAGCTTCGACTTTAACGTCCGGGATGTGGATCCTAGGTGGATGCCCCGGGGACTCCTCCCGCACTTGGGAGGGCACCCCCGACGGGTCCCTCGCATCATGGTCGAACGGCGGGTCGCGTCCCGGCACCAAGTCGGACCTGCATCACGACGCGGGAGTCATCCGCCACCCGTAACATCGCCCCGGCACGATCCAGGAACCAGGGACGCGTCAAGAACGGACGGGCTCCGGGTGGCGCGTACGTTCGGAATGGGCCGCATCGCCGCGCCATCCCCATCCAAGTGGCCGATCAGCCACCCGGCAAGGTCAGGGACAACCGGTCCTAGCGCAGCCTGACCCCCAGCAGCCTCAGGGCGTTGGCCGTTACCAGGACCGTCGCCCCCGTATCGGCGAGGATGGCCGGCCATAGGCCGGTGATGCCGGCGATGGTCGTGACAAGGAACACCGCCTTCAGGCCGAGTGCCACACCGATGTTCGTGCGGATGTTCGCCAGCGTCCTGCGGGACAGTTCCACCATCCGCGCCACGTCGGCGACGCGCCCGTGTAGCACCGCTGCATCGGCTGTCTCCAGCGCGACGTCGGTGCCGCCACCCATCGCGATGCCGACGTCTGCGGCCGCGAGCGCCGGGGCGTCGTTGATGCCGTCCCCGACCTTCGCCACGACGGCCCCGGCGGCCTGGAGCTCAAGTACGATCCGCTGCTTGTCCTCGGGCAGCAGTCCCGCCCGTGCCTCGATGCCGAGCATCCCCGCCACCGCCTGGGCCGTGCGGGCGTTGTCCCCGGTCAGCATGAGCGACCCGATGCCCTCCGCCGCGAGGCGGTCGATCCCGGCCTTGGCGTCGGACCGGGGCTCGTCGCGCATGCCCAACAGCCCGGCCAACGCCCCGTTCGCCAGCAGGGCGGCGACCGTTTTACCCTCGCCCTGCAGGGTGGAGATCCGCGCCTCCTGCTCCGCCTCGAGGGTCACGCGCGCTGCCGCCTCCCGCGGCGATCCGAGGAACAGGTCGAGGCCGCCGACATTGCCGGTGATCCCCTTGCCGCCGAGCGCCTTCGACCCGAATGCCGGAGGCATCGGTGCGCCGGCTTCCGCGGCCTTGGCAAGCACCGCCTTGGCGAGCGGATGCGAGGAGCCTGCCTCAAGCGCGGCAGCCAAGGAGAGGACCTCCCGTTCGGACCGGCCGAACGCTAGGACGTCGGTGACCACGGGCTTGCCCTCGGTCAGGGTGCCGGTCTTGTCGAAGGCCACCATGGTAACGGCGGCCAGCCGCTCCAGGACGGCGCCGCCCTTGATGAGCAGGCCCCGGCGGGCGCCGGCCGAGAGCCCGGCCGCGATGGCGGCGGGCGTCGAGATGACCAGGGCGCAGGGGCAGCCGATCAGCAGGATGGCGAGCCCCTTGTAGACCCACTCGTTCCACGAGCACCCGAACAGCAGCGGCGGCAGGATCGCGACGAGCGTGGCCACCGCGACCACGGCCGGTGTGTAGACCCGTGAGAATCGGTCGATCAGGCGCTCGGTCGGGGCCTTCGCCTCCTGGGCATCCTCCACCAGCCGCACGACCCGGGCGATGGTGTTGTCCCGCGCCGCCGCGGTCACCCGCACCCGAAGCGCGCCGTCCCCGTTCACGGTCCCGGCGAACACCGCATCGCCCGGTGCCTTGCGCCGCGGCACGCTCTCGCCGGTGACCGGCGCCTCGTCCACCGCGCTCTCCCCGTCGAGGACGGTCCCGTCCGCCGGGACCCGGTCACCCGGCCTCACCAGGACGGTCGCCCCGACCCGCAGGCTCGCCGCGGGCACCCGCTCCGTCGATCCGTCGCCCTCCAGCAGGGCCGTGTCCGGCACCAGGCCGGTGAGGCCGCGGATGCTCGCCCTGGCCCGGCCTGCGGCCACCCCTTCCAGCACCTCGCCAACCAGGAACAGGAAGACGACCGTGGCCGCTTCCTCGGTCGCCCCGATGGCGGTCGCGCCGATGGCGGCTACGGACATCAGGGTCTCGATGGAGAACGGCGTCCCGTGCCGGGCGGCCGCGACGGCACGTCGTGCAATCGGCACCAGTCCGACCGCCATCGCCGCCAAAAAGGCCCAGCGCTCCATCGCCGGCGCGGCTTGGCCGACCGCGTAAGCCAGCACCAGGGCCGCCGCGCAGGCGAACGCCAGCAGCGCCTTCGGAGACTGCCACCAGACCGGCTCAGGTCGTTCGGCATCCGACACCGCGTCGGCGGAAGTGTCGTCCGCGCCGTAGCCCAGGCTGCGGACCGTCGCCGCGATGGCCCGGGCGTCGGTGGCGGGTCCATGCCGCACCGTCAGCGTCTCGGTCGCCACCGAGACCTGGATCTCCTCGATGCCCGGCAACCGCCGAACGGCGTTCTCGACCTTGGCGGCGCACGAGGCGCAGTCCATCCCGGACACGCGCAGGCGCGTCGGGGGGCTCTCGGTTCGGTCCAGGGTCGTTGCGTCGCTCATGCCGGGTGCCTTCCGCATCTCTCGGGAAGACCCTACTTCCTCCAGCGACTAGAGGAGCAAGCGGCATGAAGCCCATCGCCATCGGGGAATTGTCGCGGCGCGCCGCGGTGAAGGTCCCCACGATCCGGTTCTACGAGGAGCGGGGACTCCTGCCGAAGCCGGAGAGAACGGAAGGCAACCGGCGCACTTACGGCGAGGCCGACGTTCGGACGCTGCGTTTCATCCGGCACGCCCGCGAGCTCGGCTTCGAGATCGAGGACATCCGCGCCCTGCTCGACCTCGCCGGCCATCCCGACCGGCCCTGCGGGGAGGCGGACGCCATCGCCCGAAAACATCTCGCCGACATCGACGACCGGATCGCGCGGCTGACCGGCCTCCGGCAGGAGATGCAGGCCATGGTCGAGCAGTGCTCGGGCGGCGACGTCCGGGAGTGCCGCATCATCGAGGTGCTGGCAGACCATGGCGAGTGCATGAGCGAACGCCACTGATCGAGGCGTTTCCGTTCATCACCAAGGGAGGTCAGACCTGGAACGACTGCACCCCGAGCTCTTCCGCCGGATGCGTGAACGGCGACTTCAGGTGGCGTTCAACTCACCGGGACGATCCTGGCGGCATCATCTTCCGAGGAACGAGCCATGCGCGCCCGAATTTCAGCCCTTCTCGCCGCGACCCTGATCCTCGCCCCGGCCGCGGCGTCGGCGCAGTATTACGGCGGCGACTTCGACCGGCGCGGCCGCGACGTCCATGTCGACCGCTACCACCATGGTGACCACGACGACATCGTCGTGCATCGCCATCGTCGCCACTACGAGGAGCGGCCGGTCTACTACGAGCGCCGCGACCACCATCACCACCACCATCACGACGACTATTGAGGCTCGGACCTCGTCGCGGGCCACCCGGCATGTACGGGTGGCCCTGAATCGTTCATAAGGCGACCATGACCACGGGACCCCGGATCAGGGCCTACGAGACGATGCGCGGCTGGTGGGCGACCGCAGTCCGCGTGCTATCGCTCGTCCTGGTTCTGGCGCTCGTCGTTCCCGGCACCGTCCATTCCGCCGAGGCCCACCGTCCCGCCAGCCACGAGCTCGCGCTCTCGGCACCGGATGGAAACGCCGCCTCCGAAGCGTCCCATGCCTGCCCGGCCTGCCACGCGAACTGCGGCTGCCATCAGGCCCTGAGCGTCGACGAAACGTCCGTCCTGCCCTCGCGCGTGACCGGCCGCCCGTCCTACGCCACCGTGGCCTCCCCCCTCGCTTCCGTCTCGCCCGACCGCCTCCCCAGGCCCCCTCGCGCCTGAGGCCGCATCGCCACGACCGTGGCCGATGCCGACCGGACATCCCGACGGATACCGGCCTCCTCATCGAGCGTGACTTGAACAGGATCGGCGACCCCGCCCGAGGGGTGGACCCGGTCCCAGGCGAACGGCCTTTCTCCCATGCGTGCATTCCTGTCCGTGGCTTTCCTGGCCATCGGCATCGCCATCGGCGGTGCCTTCCCCCGCGTGTCCGAGACCGTGCAGGGCGCGCTGGCCGCCGCCGGCCTGTCGACCGCCCCCAAGGCGCCGCCCACCAACGCGGCGATGACCACCCCTACGTCTCCGAAGGCCGACGACGGCCACGGCGAGCACGGCCACGAGCATGCCGAGGGCGAGCCCAAGCCTGCCGGGGAGCACAAGCATTCGGATGGCGAGGCCAAGCCGGAGGCCGGAGGCCACAAACACGCCGAGGGCGAGGCGCACGGCCACGACGAGGAGGGCGAGGGCAAGATCAAGATGACGGCCGAGCAGGCCGCCGAGCAGGACATCAAGCTGGCGACGGTCGAGGGCGGCATCCTCTCGCGCCACCTGCTGGTGCCGGGCACCATCACCCAGGACGCCGACCGGATCGCCCGGGTGCCCGTGCGGGTGATCGGCACCGTGTCCGAAATGCGCAAACGCCTCGGCGAGGCGGTGGCCAAGGGCGAGGTCGTCGCCGTCCTCGACAGCCGCGAGGTCGCCGAGGCGAAGAGCGACTTCCTCACCGCGACGGTGAAGGCGGACCTGGAGAAGACGAACTTCGACCGCCAGCAGGCCCTCTGGGACAAGCGTATCTCGGCCGAGTCGGCATTCCTGAACGCCAAGGCCGCCTACTCGGAGGCGACCCTGCGCGTCGACCTCGCCCGGCAGAAGCTGTCGGCCCTGGGGCTGAACGCGGCCGAGGTCGCCACCTCCGCCAAGAAGGACGAGACCACCCCGAACCTGTCGAGCCTGCGCCGCTACGAACTGCGGTCGCCGCTGGCCGGTCGGGTGGTCGAGCGCAAGGTCGACGTCGGCACCGCCGTCGGCAAGGAAGGCGATCCGGCCGACGTCTACACCGTCGCCGACCTGTCCTCGGTGTGGATCGAGCTTTCCGTCCCGACCACCGAGCTGTCGAAGGTCCGCGAGGGCGCCAAGGTGACCATCGTCGGCGGCGACGACGCCTCCCGCGCCGAGGGCAAGGTCGTGTTCGTCAGCCCGATCCTCAACCCGGAGACCCGCTCGGCCCGGGTCATCGTCTCCCTGCCGAACAAGGACATGGCCTGGCGGCCCGGCACCTTCGTGACCACCGAGGTCGAGATCGCCCAGGACAAGGTCGGGGTCCGGTTGCCGAAGTCCGCGATCCAGACCATCGGCGGAGAGAAGGTGGCTTTCGTACGCACCCAGGAGGGCTTCGAGCGCCGGGACGTGACCATCGGCAAGGCCGACGACGACGCCTTCGAGATCCTGTCCGGCCTCAAGCCCGGGGACGAGGTCGCGGTGGCCAACTCCTTCGTCCTGAAGGCCGAGCTCGGCAAGGCCGAAGCCGACCACGCGCACTGAGGGCGGCCATCATGATCTCCAAGATCCTCGACTTCTCCGTCCACCAGCGCTGGCTCGTGGTGCTCCTGTCGCTGCTCGCGGCGGGCTTCGGCGTGTTCTCGCTGACCAAGCTCCCCATCGACGCGGTGCCGGACATCACCAACAACCAGGTGCAGATCAACACCACGGCGCCGTCGCTCTCCCCGGTCGATATCGAGAAGCAGGTCACCTACCCGGTCGAGACCGCGCTCGCCGGGATCAAGGGCCTGGAATACACGCGCTCGCTCTCGCGTAACGGCTTCTCCCAGGTCACGGCGGTCTTTTCCGAAAAGTTGGACATCTATTTTGCCCGCCAGCAGGTTGCCGAGCGCATCGGCGAGGCGAAGTCGACCCTGCCGCCGGGGGCCGAGCCGCACATGGGCCCGATCTCGACGGGCCTGGGCGAGATCTACATGTGGTCGATCCACTACGCCCAACCGAAGGATCGCAAGGTCTCCCCGGACGGCAAGGCCGGATGGCAATCGGACGGGAGCTACCTGACTCCCGAGGGCCAGCGGCTCACGACCGAGCTCGAACGCACCGCCTACCTGCGCACGGTCCAGGATTGGATCATCCGACCCCAGGTGAAGACCGTGCCGGGGGTCGCCGGCGTCGACAGCATCGGCGGCTTTGACAAGCAGTACCACGTCCAGCCGGACCCGATGAAGCTCACCGCCCTCGACCTGTCCTTCGCCGACATCGGACGGGCGCTGGAGGCCAACAACGCCAACCAGGGCGCCCGCTACCTGGAGGACAACGGCGAGGGCTACGTCGTCCGTGCCGCCGGCCGCCTGGAGACCATGGAGGACATCGGCAACGTCGTCGTCACCACGCGTGGCGGCGTGCCGGTCCGCATCTCCGACATTTCCGAGGTGCGGATCGGGCGCGACCTGCGCACCGGGTCGGGCAGCGAGGACGGGCGCGAGGTCGTCATCGGCACCGCCCTGATGCTGATCGGCGAGAACAGCCGCACGGTGGCGGCCACAGTCGACAACAAGATGACCGAGATCCGCCGCTCGCTACCCCCGGGCGTCGAGGTGCAGACCGTCCTCAACCGCACGGTGCTGGTCGAGGCCACCATCAGGACCGTGGCCAAGAACCTGGCCGAGGGCGCCGCCCTCGTCATCGTCATCCTGTTCCTGCTGCTCGGCAACATCCGGGCGGCCATCGTCACCGCGCTCGTCATCCCGGTGGCGATGCTGATGACCATGACCGGCATGGTCCAGGGCCGCATCAGCGCGAACCTGATGAGCCTCGGCGCCCTCGACTTCGGCCTCATCGTCGACGGCGCGGTCATCATCACCGAGAACGCCCTGCGCCATCTCGCCGAGCGCCAGACCGAGCTCGGGCGCAAGCTCGACCTGGAGGAGCGCCTGGTCACCGTGCGCGCCTCGGCCGAGGAGATGATCAAGCCGTCCCTCTACGGGCAGGCCATCATCATCCTCGTCTACGTGCCGCTCCTCACCTTCACCGGGGTCGAGGGCAAGATGTTCGAGCCGATGGCGCTCACCGTCATTATCGCGCTGGTCTCGGCCTTCGTGCTGTCGCTGACCTTCGTGCCCGCGATGATCGCCATCGTCATCACCGGCAAGGTCACGGAGAAGGACAACGTCCTCATCCGCGGGATCAAGGCCGCCTACCGCCCGGTCCTCGGCGCGGCGCTCAGGATTCCGATGACCTTCGTCGCGGTCGCCCTGGTGCTGCTCGTCGGGGCCGGGTTCCTGTTCACCAAGCTCGGTCAGGAGTTCATCCCCCAACTCGACGAGAAGAGCATCGCGCTCAACGCGCAGCGCATCCCGTCGACCTCCCTGACCCAGTCGCAGGCGATGCAGCTGAAGGTCGAGCAGGCGATCAGCCGCTTCCCCCAGGTCGCCTACGTCTTCTCGAAGACCGGCACCGCGGAGGTCGCTTCCGACCCGATGCCGCCGAGCTCGTCCGACACCTTCGTCATCCTGAAGCCGCAGGAGGAGTGGCCCGACCCGAGCCTTTCCAAGGCAGACCTTCAGGAGGAGATCGAGAAGGCGGTCGGGGCACTCGCCGGCAACGTCTACGAGTTCTCGCAGCCGATCCAGCTTCGCTTCAACGAGCTCCTGGCCGGCACCCGCGGCGACCTCGCCGTGAAGGTGTTCGGCGAGGAGTTCGAACCGATGCTCAAGGCGGCCAACCAGGTCGCCACGATCCTGCGCGGGACCGAGGGGGCCGACGACGTCAAGGTCGAGCAGACGGCGGGCCTGCCTTTCCTGGAGATCAAGATCAACAAGACGGAGGCGGCGCGCCTCGGCCTGAGCACCTCCGCGATCCAGGACGTCATCGGCGCGGCCATCGGCGGCCGGGAGGCCGGCATGGTGTTCGAGGGCGATCGCCGCTTCCCCATCGTCGTGCGCCTGAACGACAAGGTCCGCGAGGACCGCGAGGCCCTGGAGAACATCCCCGTGCCGCTGCCCCCTGGCGTCAACGGGCGGGCGTCGTCGGTACTCCTGAAGCAGGTCGCAAGCTTCTCGGTCACCGAGGGCCCGAACCAGATCTCGCGCGAGAACGGCCGCCGTCGGGTCGTGGTGACCGCCAACGTGCGCGGCCGCGACATCGGCTCGCTCGTGGCCGAGGCCCAGGCCAAGGTCGCGTCCGGGGTGCAGCTTCCGGCCGGGTACTACGTGACCTGGGGCGGGCAGTTCGAGAACCTGGCCTCGGCCCGGCAGCGCCTGATGGTCGTCGTCCCGGTGTGCTTCTTCCTGATCTTCCTGCTGCTGTTCTCAGCCCTGAACTCGGCCAAGGACGCGTTGCTGGTGTTCAGCGCGGTTCCTCTGGCCCTGACCGGCGGCATCGCCGCCCTGTGGCTGCGGGGGATGCCGTTCTCGGTGCCCGCGGCGGTCGGGTTCATCGCCCTGTCCGGGGTGGCGGTGCTCAACGGCCTGGTGATGCTGACCTACATCAAGCAGCTGATCGCCGAAGGGAAACCCCGCCGCGAGGCCATCCTCGAAGGGGCGATGACCCGGCTCCGGCCGGTGGCGATGACCGCGCTCGTGGCGTCGCTCGGCTTCGTGCCGATGGCGCTGGCCACCGAGACCGGGGCCGAGATCCAACGGCCCCTGGCAACCGTGGTGATCGGCGGCCTCATCTCGGCAACCCTGCTGACGCTGGTCATCCTGCCGGCGCTCTACGCCCGCTTCGCCGGGGACGTCCTCCCTGCGAAATCCGCCAAGTCGGACGCAACCGGTCACGCGGTCGCGGTTCCCGCCGAATGAGCCCCCTCGCATCTTCCGGAGACGTGACATGAACGTCGCCACCCTCGTCCTGGCCTCCGCCATCTCCCTCGTCGGAACTCCCGACGCGGCTCGTAGCGGATGCATGGTGCACGACCACCAACCTCTCCAGGTCAGGCGCATGCCGATCACGCCGGCGACCACGTCCAAGCCGCGTAATCCGCTGGAGGACGAAGCCGTCCACTGCGAGGAGGGACAGGGCGTTCCCTCGCCTCATGAAGGCCCGACCAGTCCGAAGGGTCGGCGTTGATGGGCGGGCAGGCGACATGAAGCGACGTCGCGTCCGTTCACCGCTTGCGATGGCGTTGCTGGCGTGGAGCGGAGCGGCCATGGCTGACCCATCCGTCGGAGAGGGGCCATTCGGATTGGCGTGGGGTCCTGTCGACCGGATCGACAAGCCCTCGATGGTCGACCGCGAGGCCAACCTGACCGGGCTGTACTACTTGCACGACCGACCCCTCGCCTCCGGTCCCGATACGGCCGAGGTGGTGCTGGTAATCTGCCGGAATGAGGGTCTCCAGCAGGTCGTCTGGGTCGGGCGACCGCTCGACGACGCGGCCCACGCCACCGCCCGCGACGCCGTCCGGCGCGAGGGGGTTCGCCGCTACGGCGAGCCGCGGCCGGGGCCCGTCACCGGGTCACTCGAATGGCCCTTGGGCCGAACTGTCCTGGCGACGCGCGCGATGCCGGACGGTACCCGGGAATTGGTGATGTCGGCCTCCGGCCCGGGCTATGCGGCCTGCTCGGAAAGCCACCGCGCCGCCACCGGCCATTCCGCCGACGCCCATGTGGCGGACCTGATCGGCGCAGGCGTCCAATGAGCATGCCGACGATGCAAGGGGAGGAACGGTCCACCGTTCATCGCCGTGTCCGTCGGAATCGGTTTCCGGTGCCGTGACGGGCAAGAAGCTTGGTCGCCGGATGGAGACCTGGGGAGGCGGAGGCGGACGACGGCGCAAGGTGAGGCCGCATATCCGCAAGGCCGCCGGACGTGCGTTCCTGATGGCCACGATCCTGATCGCCGGGGTCCTGGTGCTGTTCGGCTGGCTCGCCACGATGCGATGAAGGCCCCGGCAGACGTGCCCGGACGTTTGGAATATCCCCTCCAGGGGGACAGGATCGTCGGATGGAACACGCCTCGCATCCGGATATCGTCAAGCGCCTCAAGCGAGCCCACGGTCACCTCGCCGGCGTCATTTCCATGATCGAGGAGGGACGACCCTGCGTGGACCTCGCCCAGCAACTCCATGCGGTCGAGAGCGCGATCACCAACGCCAAGCGCATCCTGATCCAGGACCACATGGAGCACTGCCTCGGGCACGGGATGGAGAACGGCGCGAAGGGGGCGACCGAGGCATTGGCCGAGTTCAAGGCGCTGGCGAAGTACCTTTGAGGACCCGATGCTGAGCGTCCTCACCCATCGCACCTATCGCCATCTGTTCGCGGCCCAGGTCATCGCCCTGCTCGGCACGGGCCTGCTCACGGTCGCCCTCGGGCTACTGGCATTCCGGATCGCCGGTGACCGCGCCGGCATGGTGCTGGGCACGGCGCTGGCCATCAAGATGATCGCCTATGTCCTCGTCGCCCCGGTGGCCCAGGCTTTCACGAGCCGGTTGCCACGACGCGCCTTCCTGGCGGGCACGGACCTTGTCCGCGCCGCCATCGCCCTGACGCTGCCCTTCGTCGATCAGGTCTGGCAGGTCTACGCCCTGATCTTCGTCCTGCAATCGGCTTCGGCGGCGTTCACCCCGACCTTCCAGGCCACCATCCCGGACATCCTGCCGGACGAACGGAACTACACCCGGGCCCTCTCGCTCTCGCGCCTCGCCTACGACCTGGAGAACCTGCTCAGCCCGACCTTGGCGGCCCTTCTCCTGACCGTGGTGCCCTACAACGCGCTGTTCGGCGGCACGGTCGTCGGCTTCCTGTGCTCGGCGGCTCTGGTGGTGTCCGTGACCTTGCCGACCGCCACCCGGTCCGACCCGCATGGCGGCGTCTACGACCGGACGACGCGCGGCCTTCGGATCTACCTCGCGACGCCGCGCCTGCGCGGGTTGCTCGCCCTGAACCTTGCGGTCGCCGCGGCCGGCGCCATGGTCATCGTCAACACCGTGGTGATCGTGCAGGGCCTTCTAGGACGCCCCCAGACCGACGTGGCCCTCGCCCTCGGGCTGTTCGGGGGCGGCTCCATGATCGCCGCCCTGACGCTGCCCCGCCTCCTCGACCGGCTCTCCGACCGGGCCGTGATGATCCCGGCGGCAGCCCTGCTCGGCGCGGTTCTCCTGGGTGTCGCCGCCATGACCTGGGGTGGGACCATCGGCTGGCCGCTTTTCCTCGGGACCTGGTTGGTGCTCGGCGTCGCCTACTCCGCCGTGCAGACCCCCACCGGCAGACTCCTGCGCCGCTCGGCGACCCCGGAGAACCGGCCGGCCGTCTTCGCCGCCCAATTCGCCCTGTCCCATGCCGCGTGGTTGCTCACCTATCCGTTGGCCGGCTGGCTCGGCCCGTCCATGGGGATGCCCGCCACGCTGGCGATCCTCGGGGGCGTGACGCTTGTAGGCGTCGCCGCGGCTGCCCGACTATGGCCGGTGGACGATCCCGACGTGATCGAGCATGCCCACGCGGACCTCGACGTCCGGCACCCGCACCTGCATGGAGGCCACCATCACGCCCACGCCTTCGTCATCGACGACCTGCATCATCGTTGGCCGGTCAGGGCTGGGTGAAGGCCGTTCGGTGATATTGCCAGCTGAGTCGAAGGTCGGGCCGGCCAGCGCAGTGGAATTCGAATGTACCGTTAGGCACGCGAGCGGGAGGAGAACGTACCCCGCGGAACGGTCTTGGAAGCGGAGCCGTTCCCAAGGCTCGGGTGCCGTCGTTTTCGACGCATTGCCGACAACGACGTGAGGAAGCCCATGAGAAAGTCCCTTTTCGCCGCCGCCATCCTGGCAACCCTGGGTGCGGCTGCGGTCGCCCCCGCCTCGGCCGCCCCCGGCATGATCGGCGCCGTCGATGCCCCGACCGCCGTGACTGAGGTCCGGATGGACGGTATGCACGGTCATCGCGGCCATGGCATGCGCCATCACCATCATCGTGGGCACATGCTGCGGCACCATCATCACCACCGTGGCCACATGATGCGCCACGGGCATGGCCATCGCCACCATCGCATGTGATCTGCAGGGGCCCTTCGGGGCCCCTTATCGTATCCGACGACACCCGGGCTCAGGTGTCGCGACGTGATGGCGGGGACCTGACACAGGAGCCCTCGCAGTCCAAGCGCGGTCCGTACTTCCAAAACTCAACTTTTATCAGGCGAAGAGGGCGTAACAGGTTGACCAGCGTCATCCCGCTTTGCAGCGCTAGTGTTGAAAATCTGACGCTGTGTACCGCCACAAACGTCCGGGATGAAGGGGGAGCGGACCTTGGCTTTTCGCGCTGGAGCGGACGTGCCGTATCCGACCCAACTAGGTCATAGGAGCAATCTAACGGCGGCCTCGAAAGCAGACGTTGCAGTCGGACGCGCGCTGCGAACGCATGCTCTCGGATTCCCGCTTCCCGCGCTCGTGAGGCCGCCCGTTCAATCCACAGTCTGCATCTGGACGACGCCGCCGAGTTCACCGGGCTTGCCCGAGACCACCACGAGGTAGCGCCGGCTCGCGCCGGCATCCGTGCGGGTGATCTGGCGGATCGGGCCGATGGCGTTGACGATGGCCGCGCCGGCCGGGTTGGTCATGAAGGCGGCGAGCGGCTCCAGGCCGGCGGCCCCCTTCGGATCGGCGGCGAGCGCCAGGACGAACGGCGTCTTCGGCGCCAGTCCCGTGACCGCGGCCTGCAGGGTCTGCAGCACGCCCTGGTCGAACAGGGTCACCTGCGTCGCCGGCTTGCCATCGGTGCCTGCGAGCGTCAGCGCGCTGGTCTTGCCGGCTGCGCCCAGCGGCTGGAGGTTCTGCTTTCCGTCCCCCTCCGGCACGGCGTTCGGGACGTAGGCCACGCCCTGCGGCCCCTGGCCGATCGGAACCTCGGCGATCACGGTGTTCGATGCGGTGTCGATCACCGCCGCCTTGTCGGCGTTCTCTAGGCCGACATAGACGCGGCTGCCGTCGCCCGAGGGCCAGAGCCCGTGCGGCAGGGCGCCGGTCGGGATGGTGGCGACCTGGGTGAAGTCGTCGGTGCGGAACACCTTGACCTGGTTCAGGCCGCCGATCGTCACGTAGGCGAACTGGCCGGCCTTGGTCGAGACGATGTTGACGTGGTTGGTGATCGGCCCGGTCTCGATGGTCTTCAGCGGCGCGAAGGGCGGCGTCGCAGAGAACACCTGGGTCCGGCCGACATCCTTGAGGGTCAACCACACCTGCTTGCCGTCCGGTGTCGCGGCGATGTCGGGGCAGAACGGGCTCTCCTGCTTCACGCGCCCGACGATGGTGTGGGTCTTCGTGTCGATCACCACCGTCTCGGGGCTGAAGCTGGAGCAGACATAGCCGTAGGCGCCGTCCGGCGAGAAGATCGTCATGCCGGGCCCGTTCGGCACGGTGATCCGGCGCGTCTCCTTGGCGGTCGCGGCATCGAGTACGGCGATGTAGTCCTCGCCGCGCACGCTCACCCAGGCCTCCCGGCCGTCCGGCGTGAAGAAGGCCTCGTGCGGCGCGCGGCCGACATAGGCCGTGTGGCGGACCGTGTTGGTCGCCGTGTCGATGAAGCTCACGGAGTTCGAACCGATCGAGACCGCGAGCAGCGTCCTGTGGTCGGGCGAGAAGCCCATGCCGTGGACGAGGAGCTGGCCGCGATAGAGCGGGCTCAGGTTCATCGGCGTCGGGTCGCCGAGCCGGATCACGCCGAGCAGGACGTTGGCGGCGGGATCGACCACCGAGACCGTGTTGGAGAACTGGTCCGAGGTGTAGAACCGGTCCCTGCCGCTGACCGGCACGTCCGGTGCGGAGGCTGCGCCCGGGGCCTGCCCGGCGAGAGCCGAGCCGGAGAGCAGCGCGAGCGCGAGGAGGGTGAGGGCGGTCTTCATCGGCAGATCTCCGAAGGCATCTCGGCGGCAGGGGCCGTGCCATGGTGGTGAAGGTGGGCGGCTGCGGCGGACGAATCCGGCGCGGGAGGGAGATCGGCGAGCGCCCGGCGCATCACCGCGATCTCCTGGCCCTGTTCGACGATGATCCCCTGCGCGAGGCGGCGCAGGACCGGATCCTTGCCGTAGAGCAGCTCCGCCTGGGCCATCGCGATCGCGCCCTCGTGGTGCGGGATCATCATCGCGGCGAAGTCGCGGTCCGGATCGCCCGAGGGCGGGACCATCATGTCGGCATGCATCCGCGTCATCGACTGCGCCATCACCGCGTCGAAGGACGCGGAGACGACGGCCGGCGGCTCGGCAGCGGCCAGCGTCGGGGGCATCATCATCCGGCCGCCGACGAGGCCGCCGGCCATCACGGCGGCCGTGAGCGCAAATCCCAATGCTCCGCGCATGAGCCGTCCTCCCTGTTCGTTGTCGAGGGGAGAGATGCCGGGGAAACGGTTTTATTCCCTGGCCGGGGACGAATTCGCGGCCCTGCCGATGTGATCGATCTTTTCCAAATGTCAGTGGAATAGACGCGCCCGTTCGGCATCTCTCCCAATGCGGTCATGGTCGACCGCCGGAGACCTCACTCATGCGCACCATGCTGATCCGCGCCGCCTTTGCGGCCTTCGCCTTCTCCGCCGTCGCCGCCCAGGCCGCTGCGCCTGCGATGACGGCCGAGACTGCCAAGGGGCCGGCGCTCGTCGATGCCAAGAGCATGACCCTCTACACCTTCGACAAGGACATGGGCGGCAAGTCGATGTGCAACGGCCCCTGCGCCGCCAACTGGCCCGCCCTGATGGCGGCGCCCGGCTCGGCTGCTAGTGGCGACTGGACGATGGTGACGCGGGACGACGGCACGATGCAGTGGGCCTATAAGGGCAAGCCGCTCTACACCTTCGCCAAGGATACGAAGCCCGGCGACATCACCGGCGACGGATTCCTCAACGGTGCATGGCACATCGCCAAGCCCTGATCGGTAAAGCCTCGTGGACGAGATCGCTGCCCTCATCGAACCGCAGATCCCAGCGTTGCGGCGCTACGCCGTCGCGCTGTTACGGGACCGCGAAGCGGCGGACGACCTCGTCCAGGACACTTTGGAGCGGGCGTTGTCCGGCTGGTCCGGACGCCGCCGCGACGGCGACCTGCGGGCCTGGCTGTTCACGATCGAGCGCAACCTGTTCCTCGGCACTGTTCGACGCCGGGGCCGGCGCGGCGTCGATCTCGGCGCGGAGGCTTTGGAGCAGGTGCCTGATCCGGGTGCCGACCCCGAGACCGCTATGGGAGCCCGTGACGTGCTCACCGGGCTCGATGCGCTGCCCGAGGAGCAGCGCTCGGTGCTGCTGCTCGTCGCGGTTGAGGATCTGTCTTATGCGGAAGCGGCCCAGGTGCTCGGAGTACCGCTCGGCACGGTGATGTCGCGGTTAAGCCGAGCCCGGGAGCGGATGCGAAGTTTTCTGGAAACCGGCCGAACCGGCTTGTTGAGGAGGGTAAAATGAGCGGGGATCCGCGCCCGGTCGGCGAGGACGACCTGCACGGCCTGATCGACGGTCGTCTGGAACCGGAGCGGCAGGCGCTGGTCGAGGCATGGCTCAGGGGAAATCCCGCGCGGGCGGCCGAGGTCTCGGCGGATCGCGCCTTGCGCGAGCGCTTGCGTGCCCGCCTCGCGCCGATCGCCGAGGAGGCGATCCCGGCGCGGCTCAGGGTCGCCAATATCCGCTCGCGACATCGCCCGATAACCGGGCGCTGGCTTCCGGTCGCGGCTGCGGCCGTGCTCTGCCTCGCGGTCGGCGGTGCCGCCGGCTGGTTCGGCCATGCCGTGCGGCAGGTACCCACGGTCACGCTCGCGCGAACCGAGCCGGCGACCGACGACGCAGTGGCGGCCTTCCGCACCTACGTGGTCGAGGCGGTGCATCCGGTGGAGGTGCGCGCCGACGAGAAGCCGCACCTCGTGACGTGGCTCTCGAAGCGCCTCGGCCGGGCGGTGACCACCCCCGACCTCACGGCCTACGGCTTCCGCCTGATGGGCGGCCGGCTGCTGCCGGCGGGTTCCGAATCCGCCGCGATGCTGATGTACGATGACGATCACGGCACCCGGCTGACGCTCTACAGCCGCGTGGGCGATGCGGATGGCCGCACGGTGTTCCGCTTCGCCCGCGAGGGCGATGTCGCTGCCTTCTCCTGGGTCGATGGCGGCATGTCCTACGTCGTGACGGGTCGCACCGACGAGGCGCGGCTGTTGACCGTCGCGCAGGCGGTTGACGCGCAGGTCCGTGGATTGCCGGTTCCGCCGCGGCAACCATGACCCTCGACCAACTCCGCATCTTCGTGGCCGTGGCGGAGCGGCAGCACGTGACCCGGGCTGCAGAGGCGCTGAACCTCGTCCAGTCGGCAGTCAGCACGGCGATCGCCAACATCGAGGGGCGGCACGCCACCAAGCTGTTTCACCGGGTCGGCCGCGGGATCGAGCTGACCGAGGCGGGACGCGTGTTCCTCGTCGAGGCCCGCGCCGTACTCGCCCGGGCCGAGGCCGCCGAACTGGTGCTCGCCGACCTCAGTGGCATGCGACGCGGGACGCTGGCCCTCTATGCCAGCCAGACCATCGCCAGCGACTGGCTGCCGCGCCACCTCGTCGCCTTCCGCCGGGCCTACCCTGAGATCGCCATCCGGTTGGCGGTGGGCAACACCACCGACGCCGCCGACGCGGTGCGCGCGGGGCAGGCCGAACTCGGCTTTGTCGAGGGGGCGCTGGACGACCCGACGCTCGCGAGCACGACCATCGCGCAGGACCAACTGGTCCTCGTGGTCGCCCCTGGCCATGCCTTCGCCGAGGCGACCCACCTCGAACCCGAAAACCTCGCCGGGGTCGATTGGGTGCTGCGCGAGGCGGGATCGGGAACCCGCTCGGCCTTCGAGGCGGCCCTGGGTGCGGCCGGCCTCGCAGCCGCCCAGCTTCGGGTCACGCTCGAACTGCCCTCTAACGAGGCGGTCCGCGCCGCCGTCGAGGCCGGGGGCGGGGCCGCCGTCCTGTCCGAGACCGTGGTCGCCGCCGCGCTTCGGGCCGGGACCCTGGTCCGGGCGGCGTTCGACTTACCGAGCCGGCCGTTCCGGGTGCTGCGCCACAAGGAGCGCTACCGCAGCCGGGCCGCCGACGCGCTTCTCGACCTGATCGCGACAGCGAATGCCGGATGAGCGAGCTCGCGAAACCCGTGCCCCCCGACGATCCCCGGGTGAGACTCGCCGAGGATCGGACGGTTCTAGCGGCCGAACGCACCTTCGTGGCGTGGCTTCGCACCGGGCTCGCGTTCCTAGGCGTCGGCCTCGCCGCGCAGCGCTTCCTGCGGGAGGTGCTCGCGGTCTGGCCGCTGAAGGTATTGTCGCTGACGCTGATCGGCTGCGCGCTCGCCTCATTCGCCGGCGCCGTGTGGCGGGACCGGGCGATCCGGGCACGGCTCGCCCATTCCGAGATCCCGATGATGCCGCGCCTCCTCACCGTCGGGATTGCGGCCCTGCTCATCGCGATCTCCGGCCTCGCGGCCACCGCCCTGCTCTGGGCGTGAGGGTCAGGCCACCGTCACTCGCACCCGGTGCCAGGCGGCGCTGAGGTAACCCTTGTAGTTCCAGGTGTCGTCGGGGGCGGCCGGCTGGGTCTGGCCGGCGGAATCCCAGGCCCGCACCGCGAGCTCGTGCTCGCCCGCGGTCAGTTCGCGCTCGATCTCCCAGAACGTCCAGGCGTAGGGCGCGTCGGCATCGCGCTCGATCCGGGCTTGCGCCCAGCTGCGGCCGCCATCCGTCGAGACGTCGACGCGGGCGACCGCGCGGTCGCTGGCGATGGCGTAGCCGCGGATCGCGTGCCGGCCGGCCTTCAACGCAGCGCCGCGGGCGGGCTCGCAGATCGCGCTGTTCAACGGCATCGCCTCGATGGTGATGCCGTGGGCCGGGTCGGCGGTCTCGGCCGTCACGTCGGGCGGAAACAGCTTGTAGTCGTCGGCCTGCATCGGGTTGTCGGAGGGCCGGTCCTGCACCGTGATCCGGGCGAGCCATTTCGGGCTGCGGATGCCGGCAAAGCCCGGCACCACCACGCGTAACGGATGGCCGTGCTCGGGGGCGAGAGGCTCGCCGTTCATCGCGAAGGCAAGCAGCGTCTCGGGCGCCAGCGCCTTGGCGAGCGGGATCGAGGCGCCGAAGCGCGTGTCCGTGTCCGCGATCCGGTCGTGGCTCTCGAAGGCGACGTGGCGCTCATCATCCGCTTTGATGCCGGCCGCGCGCAGCACGTCGGCGAGCCGCACGCCGGTCCATTCCGCATTACCGATGGCGCCGGGCGCCCACGGGTCGCCGGAGACCGGGGCCACCGCCAGCATGTCGGCCCGGCGGTTGCCGGCGCATTGCATCACCGCCGTCACGGTGACGGGCGCGAAGCGTTCTTTGAGATCGGCGAGGGAGAGGTCGAGGGGCGTCGCGACCATCCCGTCGACGGTCAGGCGGTAGCCGTCGGCGTCGAGGTCCGGGATGTCGCCGTGGCTGCGGACGTAGAAGTCGGCTTGATCAGTCAGGAAGGCGGCCCGCAGGCGATCGAGCGGCGGCTCGGCGTTGTAGGGCGTCTTTCCGTGGACGATGAGGCGGTCCTTGCGCTGGAACAGGCCGAGCATGGGGTCTTTGTCCTGCGTTCGCGACGTGTCGAGATCGAGAACGCGCCGGGCGCCGAAAGGCACCCGGCGCGCGACGCTTCACGGCTTCATCGTCGAAACCACCGCGTTCTTCGCGCGGTCGACCACGGCCACGCTGAGGTCGCGGTTGAGGACGTACGCGTGGGCGTTGTCACTGGAGAATGCGATCGCCTGGCGCGGCTCGTTCAGCCCGGTCACCGTGGCGACGACCTTGAGCGTGTCGGTGTCGATCACCGAGAGCGAGTTGTCCTTGAGGTTGCCCGAATAGACGAAGCGCCCGTCCGGGGTCAGCGCGGCACCGTAGGGGTCCTTGCCCACCGCGACTTCTGACGTGACCTTGCGGGCGGCGACATCGACCACACTGACGGTGTTGCGGCCGCTGTTGGCGGCAAACAGCGTCTTGCCGTCCTTGGTGATCGAGATGGCGCGCAGCTTGTCGAACCCGGCGATCTCGCTGGTGATCTTGTTGGTGGCGGTGTCGACCAACGTGATCTTGTCGCCGAGGAAGTTCGTCACGAACACGGTCTTGCCGTCCGGCGACAGCTTCACGCCTTGGCGCGGCTGCGCAAAGCCGGGGATCACGGCGACTGCGAGCATGGTCTTGGTGTCGAACACGGTCAGCGTGCTCGCGGCCTCGTTGTTGACGTAGAGCTTTGTCCCGTCGGCCGAGAGCACCGTGCCGAACGCACCGGGGCCCGCGGCAAGAACGCCGGCTTCTTTGCCGGTGCCGGTCTCGTAGACCGTGATCCGGCCCGTGCCGCTGTCGGAGACGTAGAAGCGGGCGCCGTCCGGCGCGAACACGATGTTGCGCGGCGTGACGAAGCCGTCGAGGCGGCGGAGCACCGTGCCCTTGGCGACGTCGTAGACGATGACGGCGCTCTCCTCGCTGTTCGACACCGCGGCGACCGTGCCGGCGGCGTTCAGGGCGAGCGCGTTGTTCTTGATTGCGCCGTCGAAGCCGGCGGCGAATCCAGGTTGGTTCTGGGTGAGGAGCAAGGCAGCTCCGGCGAGGAGGGCGCGGAGGCTGGTACGGACGTGGGTCATGAAGCGTGTCTCTCGGGCATGCGCCCTCGTTCGACGGCCTGGGGCCGGCCGTGCGGGCGAGTTCGAAATCGGATTGCGTCGTGCGGGACCGGTCAGGCCGTGCATCGCCTTAGGGAGATGCCAGCGAGGGCGGTCTATTCCCCGAGGCCGGCGAAAAAAGCACGGCGGCCTCGGGATTCGAGGGTTCAGGGCGTGGGCTTCAACGCCGTGAGGTAATCGACGATGGTCTGCACATCGGCCTGATCGACCGGCGCTTTGTAGACGTGGACCATCTTGTTCACGGTCTCGGTCCACTGCGCCTTCGTGAGCTTGGGCTGGGTCAGCACCATCCCGGCCGAGTGGCAGGCGAGGCAATTGTTATTGACCGCCTCGGCTCCCGGCCCGTCCGGAAAGATCCGGTCGGACGTCGGAAATTCGATCGATTGCGAACTGAAGCGCATCGGCTCGGGAGCAGGCGCCGCGAGCGCCACCAGGGGAGACAGGATGAGCGCGGCGATGAGGGCCGCAGGGCGAATTGTGTTCATGGCTGTTCTCCTCAAGCGGCCTGGAAGGACACGGTCTCGATGCCGTTCTGCATGAAGCCGTTGGCGTTCCAGACCCGGTCCATGCCTTGCGCGACGCCCTTGGTATTGGTGCAGCGGACCCTGACCGTGTGGGTCCCGGCGGCCAGCGCCGGCAGGCTGCCGTCGAAGCGGCGGAAGCTGTAGGGGCCCTCGTCGGCACCGAGTTGCGCCGGGAACCACGTCGCCCCGCCGTCGCCGGAGAACTCGACCGCCTTCACCCCACAATCGCCGCCGAACGCGATGCCGCGGATGGCCACCGGCGTTCCGGCCGCCACCTTGGCGCCGTCGGTCAGGTTGGTGACGAACGAGCGCGGCACCATCCTGTTAATCGGCACTGTCTTGAACCCTGTCTGCCCGGGCTTGATGTTAGCACCCGGCACGTCGGGAATACGGTAGGCGGTCTTCATCCAATATTGTTCGTCGGGCTTGTCCAGCACCTCGATGTCGGACAGCATCTTGACCCAGTAGGTTGAGTACCAGCCCGGCACCACGAGCCGGAGCGGGAAACCGTTGAGCAGCGGGAGCTGCTCGCCGTTCATCGCGTAGGCGATCATCACCTCACCATTGTTGGCGTGGTCGAGATCGAGGGACTTCTTGAAGTCCGGCGCGTCGTCGACCACGGGCTCGTCGAGGCCGTTGAAGCGCACCTGCACGGCACCGGCCTTCACCCCGGCCTTTTCGAGCACGTCCTTGAGGCGCACCCCGGTCCAGCGGGCGTTGCCCATTGAGCCGTTGGCCCATTGCGCGCCGGGCACCCGCGGCTCGAACAGCCCGCGTGAATTGCCCGAGCACTGGTTGACCGCGGCGATCTCGAAGCGCGGCAGGCCGGCGATGGCATCGAGGGAGAGCGAGAGTTCCTTCTCCACATGGCCGTGGACCTTGAGCCGGAAGGTGCCGGCATCGACCTCGGTCGGGATCGAGGCCCAGTGCCAGCGCACGTAGAAGCGGTCGTTGGGGGTGAACACGCCCGCGTCGAACACCGAGAACGGCGTCTCCAGCAGCGGCGGATGGGTGCGCTGGAGGATCATCTCGCCCTTGCCCGGAAAGGCGGTGGTCAGCGCCCGCTCGTCCGGGCCGCCGGGCAGCGGCAGCTTCACCGAGCCCGCGGCCCAGGCCGGCAACGCGGCGCCGAGGCTGCCGAGCCCGAGTCCACCCAGGACGAGGCGGCGGTTCGTCGGTCTGTCCAATCCGTGCATGGTCTCTCCCCTTGAAGAATGTCGGCGTCGATGCGTTCGAGCGCATCGGGCCTCGTGGCGATTCCTCGCGACAAGGGAGATGCTACGGAAAGCGATTTATTCCCTCCAACGGTCTTTCGCGATGCGAACGATCTCCCGGTGCGATGATTCGAGAATTTTCAATCTCCCGCTTAATCCGGATTTCTTCGGGGCATCGCGCCGGATGAAAACCTGGATCGGTGGTGGAGCCGGATCCACACCCGGATCAGACAAGGCCCAGCACGTGGATCAGGCCGAGGCTGACGGCGCCGAGCGCGAGGAGCGAGGCGACTACCGCCAGCGTCACCCGCGCCCCGGCCTTGGCGACGCTGCGCACGTCGACCCCGAGGCCGAGCGCCGCCATCGAGACCACGGTCAGCACGTTGGCGGTCTCCGACATCGGCGCGAGCGCGACCTGCGGGATCAGCCCGGCCGAGCGAAGTCCCGCGAGCGCGAGGAATGCGAGGATGAACCACGGCACCAGGCGGTGGATCGCGAGGCTGGCGCGGGCCGGGCGGTCGCCGGCTGTGACGCCGGGGGCGGCCTCGTCGGTCTTCTCGCCCAGCCGGCTCGCGCCGAGCGAGAGCACCAGGACGACCGGGCCGAGCATCAGCACCCGGACGAGCTTCACCAGGGTTCCGACCTGGACGCTGAGTGCCGCGACCGGCGCGGTGGCGGCGAGAACCTGCGGAACAGCGTAGACGGTGAGGCCGGCGAGCACCCCGTACTGCATCGGCGAGAGACCGAGCAGGGGCACCAGTAGCGGCAGCCCGAGCACCACCAGCACGCCTAGAACCGCGGTGAAGGCGATGGAGGCGGCGACGTCCTCGCCGTCGGCACCAATCACCGGCGCCGTGGCGGCGATGGCCGAGTTGCCGCAGATCGAGTTACCGCAGGCGACGAGGATCGCCATGCGCGGGTGCAGCCCGAGCGCCCGACCGATGCCGTAACTCGACAGGATCGCCACCGTGACGACGCCCGCGATGCCGAAGAGCAGACCCGGACCGGCCGCCAAGATCGTCGCGAGGCTGAGCGAGGCCCCGAGAAGAACAACCGCGATCTCCAGTACGGTCTTGGCCCCGAAGGCGATGCCGGGAAAGAAACGTTGCGACGGGGTCCAGGCCGTGCGGATCGCGCTGCCGAGCAGGATCGCCAGCACCAGGGCTTCGAGCCAGGCGCGACCGAACAGATGCGCCTCGACGGCCTCGAAGCCGACCGCTGCGGCGGTGACCGCCACGCAGAGGCCCAGTCCCGGAAGGATGGCTTTCGTGCCGGCCAAGGCGCCCATCGATCGAGGGTGGGAGAAAAGTCTGGGCATGGACATGGATGGCTCCGATGTGATGCCAGAGAATCCCATGTCCCTTTCATTCACTCCAACGGAATGATCAGATGTTTCCCATCAACGGAATAGATGAAAAGGGGCCCCTTCGCGGCTTGCGGAGATCCATTCTGGGGGGCCGACAAGCGCATTCACCCGTCAATCCAGCGTGCCTTGATCGTCGTGTCCGCGGCAAACTCATAGATCCTGACGGAGCCCGTCGCGAGTTCGAGGTGCTCGACCTCCGCCGGGTTGAGGTCTTCGAGCGCCATCACAAGCGCCCGCAGGCAATTACCGTGGGCGACGACCAGCACGTCCCCGCCCATGACCGCCGGTAGGATGGATCGGAGGTAGCAGGGCACGATGCGCGCGACAGTGTCGCGCAGGCTCTCACCATTCGGCGGCGCATCAGCGTAGGAGCGGCGCCAGGTCTCAATCCGCACCGCCCCCCAGCGCGCATCGGCGGTGGTCTTGTCGAGCCCGCTGAGGTCGCCGTAGTCTCGCTCGTCGAGCGCGGCGAAGCGTTGGGGGATTAATCCGGGTTGCCCGAGCGCATCGAGGATAAGCCGGCCGCTCACGACGGCCCGCGTCAGCGTCGAGGTGAAGGCAACAGAAAAGCGCCAGCGGCGCTCGGCCAAACGCCGGCCGGCTGCCTCGGCTTCCATCCGGCCCTGCTCGGTCAAGGGCGAGTCCAGCAATCCCGTGAACAGGCCGGATCGGTTGGCTACGCTCTGGCCATGCCGGACCAGCACGAGACGTCGCGTGACCGGGGCTTTGCAATCGTGAATCACGCTGTCTCCCGAGGCAGAGCACTTTCGCGCCGGTGGCATCGCCTCTGATGAAGTCGGCATCCGGCTTTAACAAAATTCGACCCTGAGATGAGTTGGACCGACCGTCCGGAGACGGTGATTCATCCTTGGTCCGCTTTAGAACGTCTTGCGACTGAAAGCAGCCAAGCTGCTTGCCACCCAACCCGGTCGTTGGCCTCTGCCTCGACAGCCTGGGAGCGGACCTTCGGAGTGTCGGCAAGGGGCCGGGAGTCGGCCCAGGGCATGGTTTCAATCCGTCAGATTGTTCATAACGTTACAAGTCGGGCCTCGGGGTCGATGGTATTCGGTTCGGACCGCGGCAGCCCCCACCCTTTCACGAAGCCGTAGACCGCCGGGATCACCAGGAGGGTCAGCAGGGTCGAGGAGACCATGCCGCCGATCATCGGCACGGCGATCCGTTGCATGACCTCGGAGCCCGAGCCGGTGCTCCACAGGATCGGCAGGAGCCCGGCCATGATCGCCACCACCGTCATCATCTTCGGGCGCACCCGCTCGACCGCGCCGACCATGATCGCCCGCCGCAGGTCGGCCCTGGTGAACGTCAGCCCGGCCCTATCGCGCTCGGCCCGGATCTCGGCCAGCGCGTGGTCGAGGTAAACCAGCATGATCACCCCGGTCTCGGCGGCCACGCCTGCCAGCGCGATGAAGCCCACCGCCACGGCCACCGACAGATTGAAGCCCATCCACCACATCAGCCAGACCCCGCCGACGAGGGCGAAGGGCAACGACAGCATGACGATGAGCGTCTCGGTCAGCCTACGGAAGTTCAGGTAGAGCAGCAGGAACACGATCAGCAGCGTCAGGGGCACCACGATCTTGAGCCGGGCGGTCGCCCGGTCGAGGTACTCCACCTGCCCGCTCCACTGCACGAGGGTACCCTGGGGAAGCCTGACCTCGTTGGTCACCGCCGCTCTAGCCTCAGCAACGTAGCCCCCGAGGTCGCGACCGGCGACGTCGACGTAAATGAAGACCGCGAGTTGCCCGTTCTCCGTCCGGATCTGCGTCGGGCCGCGGTTCAACTGCACCTTGGCGACCTCGCCGAGCGGCACGGTCCCCCCGCCCGGGATCGGCACCTGGACCTCGGAGGCGATGGATCGCGGGTCGGACCGAAAGGCCCGGGGGTAGCGCACGTTGACGGTGTAGCGCTCCCTGCCCTCGACGGTGTTGGTGACGCTCTCGCCGCCGAGCGCCATCCCGATCACGTCCTGCACGTCCCCGACCGTCAGCCCGTACCGGCCAAGCGCCTCGCGGTTGGGGGTGATGTCGAGGAAGTAGCCGCCCTGGACGCGCTCGGCGTAGGCGCTCGACGTGCCCGGCACCACCTTCACCACCGCCTCGACCTGGCGGGCGACCTTTTCCATCTCGGTCAGGTCCGTCCCGAGCACCTTGATCCCGACCGGCGTGCGGATGCCGGTGGAGAGCATGTCGATGCGGGCGCGGATCGGCTGGGTCCAGGCGTTCGAGACCCCGGGGAACTGGAGCGCGGCGTCCATCTCGGCCTTCAGGCTCGCCGTCGTGACCCCGGGACGCCAATCCACCTTCGGCTTCAGGTTGACGATGGTCTCGAACATCTCGCTCGGCGCCGGATCGGTCGCGGTGTTGGCCCGTCCGGCCTTGCCGTAGACCGAGGCGACCTCGGGGAACGACTTGATGATCCTGTCCTGGGTCGCCAGCAGGTCGCCGGCCTTGGTCACCGAAATGCCCGGCAGGGTGGTGGGCATGTACATCAAAGTCCCCTCGTCGAGGTCGGGCATGAACTCCGAGCCGAGCCGGCTCGCCGGCCACGCCGTCACCGCCAGGACGACCAAGGCCAGCAGGATCGTCAGCACACGCGCCCGCAGGACGCCGGCGATGAGAGGGCGGTAGATCCAGATCAGGAGCCTGTTCACCGGGTTGCGGTGCTCGGGGATGATCCGGCCGCGGACGAACAGGACCATCAGCGCCGGGACGAGTGTCAGGGACAGGACTGCCGCCGCGGCCATCGCGAAGGTCTTGGTGAAGGCCAGCGGACCGAACAGGCGGCCCTCCTGGCTCTCCAGCGTGAAGATCGGCAGGAAGCTCACCGTGATGATGAGGAGCGAGAAGAACAGCGACGGCCCAACCTCGCTTGCGGCCTCGATTAGGATCTCGACCCGGCGCTTGCCGGGGTCCGCCCGCTCCAGGTGCTTGTGGGCGTTCTCGATCATCACGATGGCGGCGTCGATCATGGCGCCCACCGCGATGGCGATGCCGCCCAGGCTCATGATGTTGGCCCCGAGCCCGAGGGCCTTCATGCCCGCGAACGCCATCAGGATGCCGACCGGCAGCATCAGGATCGCGACCAGCGCGCTGCGGACGTGAAGCAGGAACACGACGCAGACGAGGGCGACGATGACGCTTTCCTCGATCAGCGTGCCCTTGAGGGTCTCGATGGCCGCCTCGATGAGGTGCGAGCGGTCGTAGACCGGCAGGATCTCCGTGCCCTTGGGCAGGCTGGCGGCGACATCGGAAAGCCGGGCCTTCACGTTCTCGATGACGTTCAGGGCGTTGGCACCGAACCGTTGCAGGACGATCCCGCCGGCGACCTCGCCGTCGCCGTTCATCTCGGTGATGCCGCGGCGCTCGTCGGGACCGAGCTCTACCCGAGCCACGTCCTTCACCCGCAGGGGTGTGCCCGCCTCCGTCCTCAGGACGATGCTCTCGATGTCGGCGACGCTCTTGAGGTAGCCGCGGCCACGGACGACGAACTCGAACTCGGAGAGCTCGACGGTACGGCCGCCGGCGTCGGCGTTGCTCGCCCGGATGGCCTCCCGGAGCTTGGACAGGGTGATGCCCTGCGCCCGCAACCGGTTGGGATCGACGACCACGTTGTACTGCTTCACGAAGCCGCCGACGCCCGCGACCTCGGCCACGCCCTCGGCACGCGACGCCCCGAAGCGGACGACCCAGTCCTGAAGCGAGCGGAGCTCGGCCAGCGTGCGTTCCTTGGCGACCACCACGTACTGGTAGACCCAGCCGACCCCGGTCGCGTCGGGTCCCAGGTTCGGGGTCACGCCGGCCGGCAGGCGCCTGGCCACGGTGTTCAGGTATTCGAGCACCCGGCTCCGGGCCCAGTACGGGTCGGTGCCGTCCTCGAAGATGACGTAGACGAACGAGACCCCGAAGAACGAGAAGCCGCGCACGACCTTCGACCGGGGCACCGTCAGCATCGCGGTGGTCAGCGGGTAGGTGACCTGGTCCTCGATGACCTGGGGCGCCTGCCCGGGGTACTCGGTGTAGACGATGGTCTGGACGTCCGAGAGGTCCGGGATCGCGTCGAGCGGCAGGGTCCTCAGGGCGTAGAGCCCGGCTCCCACCGCGAAGACGGTCCCGATCAGCACCAGCACTAGATTCTTCGCCGACCAGGCGATGAGGCGGGCGATCATGGCGCCTTCCCCTCGACGGCGGCCTGCGGGCCGGGATCGGGCTTCGGCTCGGAAAGACCTTGGAGGGCCGCCTTCAGGTTGCTCTCGGCGTCGATGAGGAAGTTGGCCGAGGTCACCACGCGGTCCCCGGCGACGATGCCGTCGCGGATCTCGACGTAGCCGTCGCCGCGGGTGCCGAGCCTGACCGGCCGCGGTTCGAAGCGACCCTCGCCCCTGTCGAGCAGGACGACTTGCCTGATGCCGGTGTCGATGACCGCGTCGTCGGGCACCGCCACCACCGGCCTGTCGCTGCCGGTGGCGATCGTCACGTCGGCGAACATACCCGGGCGCAGGTCGCCGTTCGGGTTCGGCAACTCGATCCGCAGGCGGGCGGTCCGGGTCGCCATGGCGAGGTGCGGGTAGATCCGGGTCACCGCGCCGGTGAAGACGCGGTCCGGGAACGTCCGGGCGCGCACGGTCGCCGTCTGGCCCTCCGCCACGGCCGCCAAGTCGCGTTCGGTCACGTCGGCCAGGACCCAGACCCTGGAATGGTCGACGAGCTTGAAGAGGGTGTCGCCGGACTTGGCGCGCATGCCGTCGGAGACGTTGCGCTCGACCACGACCCCGTCGCGGGGCGCCGACCACGTGATGGTGGAAGGCACCTTCCGGGATCGCTCGATCTCGTCGATGACCTCGGGCGGGATGCCGAGGTTCTCCAGGCGCCGGCGGGCGCCCTCGTAGCCGATGCCGGTAAGGTACTGCGCGGCGGCCGCGTTCATCTCCGGCGAGAACAGGCGGAGGAGTGGCTGGCCCTTATGCACGTGGTCGCCGGTGGTGACGGGCTCGACCTTCTCGATGAAGGCGTCGGTACGCATCGCGATGACCGAGATCCGGCGCTCGTCCTCCTCGATGGCGCCGGGCGCGCGCACCGGCATCGACAGGACCCGTCGCTCGACGATTGCCGTCCGGACCCCGGTGCGTTGGAGCTTGCCGGGCGAGATCCTCACGGTGCCGTCGTCGGTGTCCTCGCCCCAGTAGACGGGAAGGTAGTCCATCCCCATCGAATCTTTCTTCGGAATCGGCGAGGTGTCCGGCAAACCCATCGGGTTGCGGTAGAAGCGCACCTTTCGGGCACCTGTCGCCGGCATCGTGGTCTGACCCATGGCCATGTCGCCGTGCCCGGGGTCGGGCATCGCCTTGGGCTCGTCGGGTTCGTCGAAGCGCACGTCCTCGCTTGCGTGGACGGCGCGATAGTCTCGACCGTCCGCTGTGCGCTTGGGCTCGGCGGAGTAGTCCGGCTTCCCGTCCGGGTCCCGGTAGTAGACCACGGGACCGGTCGCCTTGGTCGGGACCCGAGCGGGCACAGCGGACCTTGTCTCGGCACCCGGCAGCCAGTGGACGAACCCGGTCCGCGCCTGCTGGACGAGCGCCGGCACGGGGCTGCCCTCATGCCCCGCGCCATACCCCAAAACCCCCGCCGCGAGCGCGGCGAGGGTCCCGGCCAGCCATGCTCTCCGGCTCACTTGGTGGCCTTGAACACCAGCTTGTTCTCGACGGTGCCGGTCTCGCCTTGGACCTTGGCCCCGAGCGAGAGGCGCCAGCTGCCAGCCATCGTCAGCTTCACCTTGAACCGGTAGAGACCCGGCTCCGGCGACGGCAGCTGCTCGATCTTGGAGGTCATCTCCTCCATGCTGTCAGGCGCCATGTCGATGCGCTTGGCGAAGATGACGGCGTTCGGCACAGGCTTGGACGTGCGCTTGTCAACGAGGCGGACGTCGAGGATGGCCTCGCCCTGCTTGGCCTCGTCCTTCACCAGTTGGAACTCGTAGTCCTTGGTGTCGGCCCGGGCCGCGGCGGTCAGGGCGAGGCCGAGCAGCGCAGCCGTGAGCGCGCGCGAAAACGATGTGTTGGACACGGTCGATGATCTCCTGAAAACGATGGGACCCGGGCCTTCAGGCGCGCGGGATCTGCCGGCGCAGGCGCCGGCGGCATCGGGTTCAGGCTCGGGGAGGCTCGGTGGGCGGCCCTTGCGACAGGCTGTCGAAGGAGGCGGTGACGCCCCAGGTCGGCCCCTCGACGCCGCCGACGCGGCCCGGAAGTCCGACGGCGACCGGCAGCCCGGTGGCGACCTTCGCCAGGCAAAGCGCCATCAGGGGGCAGCCCTTGGAGCAGTCGGGCATATCCGGCCGCTCCTTGGGACAGCACGGCATCTCGTCCATGGCCATCCCGGCCATGTCGGCCATGGCTTCGTCGGGCATCGCCATGGCGTGCCCCTGAACGGCCGTCGGCGCGCGCATGCCTGCGGCGGCCGCGGATGCGGTCACCGGCGCAAGGGCGAGGCCGATCACCGCCAGGAGCGGGAGCAGCCTGCGAAGGGCGAGCCAAAAGGTCACGAACGGACGATGCCACATCGCGTGTCGGCGCGGAAGGGATAGGCACTACCTGACGAAAGCCCCACCCGCGGAGATAGCAAACCCGCGACGAGGAAGCCGAGGGACAGGCCCCCGATGACCCATCTCAGAGGCCACCCCGTATACTCCGATATCAGGTTGGCGAGCACACACAGCAGGTAGAACGAGGCCCCCCCGGTCAGGATTTGGATCGAGCCAAGGGCCGAGATCACCACGAGACGGTGGCGATGCGGGATCACGGGTACGCTCTGCCGTCTCATCGGGGGCGACTTAGACGGCCGGGACCGGCGACGCCGCCGTTGGGCCGAGCCTGGGCACGAGGCGGACGTAAACGAGTTCGCTCAGGAGCTCGATCAGCGTCTGTGTGACGATGACGGCGGGCAGGAGCGGGACGGCGCCTGGAACGGCGAAGGCCAGCGGCAGGACCACCATAGAGTTTCGGGTGGCGGCGCTGAAGGCCAGCGTGCGGACGGTGGGGGCATCCAGGCGGAACGCGCGCCCGACCGCCCAACCCAGCAGCGGGGCAGCCACGGCGAAGGCGACGTAGACGGGGACCACCCGCAGGGCGTCGTCTAGGGCCGGCCCGAGTTGGGGCAGGACGGACGCGATCACCACGAACAGGACGAGGGCCGTCGACGGCACCGGCAGAAGTCCGAGCCCGGTGGCGATCCGGTGGCCGGCGCGGCTGTGTCCGGCCCAGATCTGCACGGCCGCAGCAAGTCCGAGGGGAACCGCGATGAGCCAGACGAAGGCGTGCACGAACGGACCGACCTGGACGAACCTGGCGGCGTCCTCGCCGAGGAAGACGTTGAGGTAGACCGGCAGCAGCAGCATCTGCGCGATCAGCAGCGCCGGGGTGGAGGCCAGCAGCACCTTGGCGTCCGCGCGGCCGAGGTGGGCGAAGGTGACGACGTAGTCGATGCACGGCGTGAGCAGGACCATGAGCACGCCCAGCCGCAGCATCGGATTGGCGGGCAGGAACTGGATCAGGCAGGCCACCAGGATCGGCAGCGCGACGAAGTTCGTGGCGAGGAGCGCCGCCAGGAAACGGACCCGCGTAAAGGCTTTCCCCAACTCGGGCAGGGGTACCTGGAGGAAGGTGACGAACAGCATCAACGCCAGGGCCGGGTTGATCCCGACGTCCAGGGCCGTGGTTCCGGGGACCATCAGCGCAACGACGACGGCCAGGCCGATGGCGGCGAAGTAGATCGGGATCTGCCGGCCTTCGAGGATGTCGCGCAAGGTGGTCATGCTTCCTCGCAGGCGATCTTGGGGGCTTGCTCGACCCGCTGGGGCCGGCCCGTGCATTTGGCGAACAGGTCGATGGCGCGGTCGCAGACCTCGCAGTGACCCTCGCAGCAATCGCGCATGAGGAAGGCGACGAGGTCGGACAGGGCCGGGAAGATCGCACTGTAGATGATCGAGCGACCTTCGCGGCGGCTCTCGACGAGGCCGGCGTTCTCCAGGTGGCTAAGGTGGAACGAGATGCGCGGCGCCGAGGCACCTGCGATGGCCTCGGTGATGGCACCAGCCGCCATGCCCTTCGCCCCGGCCGTGACCAGCAGGCGGATGATGCGCAGGCGGGTCTCCTGCGCGATGGCCGCGAAGCCGTCGAGCGCTTGTTTCTCTTGCACGACACTTAAACCGTTATGGAATCGTTTAAGCGTCAGTAGGCTCGCGACGGGTCGGAGGCAAGATCGGATCGGGACTGGATCACGGCGACCGTCGAAGGCGGCCGCCGGCTCCCTGGCTTCGCGGCCGGACGCGCCAGAGCGATAGGGCGAGCGCGACGTTCGCCACGGCGAGCACGCTGAGCAGGGCGTAGGTCGCGTCCGCGCCCGCGTGGGTCAGGACCACGGCTCCGACGGAGGGTGCAAGCGCCTGCGCCACCAGCCCCGGACGGGCGAGGCGACCGACGAGCGCGGCGTATCGTTCGGGACCGAACAGGGCCAGGGGCACCGTACCACGTGCAATCGAGTAGATCCCGTTCCCGGCCCCGTAGAGGACCAGCGCCAGCCCGACCAAGGGTAGGCCGGCCGTCAGCATCGCGATCCCCAGGATCACCAGGACCATGGCGGCGGTCAGGGTCCAGAGGGGGTGATGCCGTCCCTTGCCGGCCATCTCGATGATGCGGGCGCCGACCTGGGAGGGTCCGATCAGCGCCCCGTAGGCCACGGCCGAGGTGAGAGCCACGCCACGGGCCTGTAGCAGGGTGATGAGGTGCACCGAGACCATGGCCATCACCGTGCCGCCGAGGGTCAGCACCCCGGCCATGAGGAGGAAGGCGCGTCGCTCCCGCCCATCCAGCCGAGCGCTTGCGTTTGATCCCTTAAGCCGTCGAGCCGTAGGCGGCGGAGGGGACGGGATCACGACGAGCACGAGGGGGAGTGTGACCGTAAGGTGGAGCGCCGCATAGGCGAGGCAGGTGCCGCGCCAGCCGACCTGCTCGAGCAGGAAGGCGGAAAGCGGCCAGCACACCGTGCTGGCGAAGCCGCCCCACAGGGTCAGCGTCGTGATGGCGGACCTCGCCTCGGCACCGTAGAGCCGGCCGAGGGTGGCGAAGGCGGGATCGTACAGTCCGGTGCCCATGCCGAGGCCGATGAGGAGCCAAGCCGCCAAGTAAGCCGTAACGTACGGGGCCAGGGCAAGGCCCGTGAGGCCCAGCGCCAGGGCGATGGCGGCGAAGGCCAGCATCGGCCGGCCGCCATGCTCCCCGATGAAGGCTCCCACCCGCGGCGAGACGAGGCCCGCGACGAGGAGGCCGAGGGATAGGCCCCCGATGACCCAGCCGAGGGGCCATCCCGTATCCCTCGACATCGGGGTGGCCAGAACCGACAGGAGGTAGAACGATGAGCCCCAGGTCAGGATTTGGATCACGCCCAGGGCCGAGGTCACGGGCCAGCGGTGCGGCGGGGTCATCGCCGTGCTACCGGGCCCCGATCATGGGTAGCCACAACGCCAGGGCCGCCAGGGTGACGAGTAGCACCGGCGGCGTGATGACGAGGCCGACCCGCATGTACTGGCCCCAGGTGATGCGCTGGCCCTTGGTGTCGAGCACATGCAGCCACAGCAGGGTCGCCAGACTCCCGATGGGCGTGAACTTCGGGCCGAGGTCGCAGCCGATGACGTTGGCGTAGACCATGAGCTCGCGCATCAGCGGCGACAGGTCCGGGGCCTGCTGGATCGACAGCGCGCCAACCAGCACGCTCGGCATGTTGTTCATCACCGAGGACAGGATCGCGGCTGCGACCCCCGTGCCTATGGTGGCGACGAACGGCCCATGGCCCGAGAGCCAGACGAGGCCTTGCGCCAGGTAGTCGGTCAGGCCGGCATTCTTCAGCCCGTAGACGACGAGGTACATGCCGAGGCTGAACAGGACGATCTGCCAGGGGGCCCCCGCTAGCACCTTGCGGATCGGAATGACGCGGCTCCGGTTCGCCAGCGCCAGCAGGATCACGGCGCCGGCGCAGGTGACCACCGAGACGGGCACGCCGAACGGCGCCGTCACGAAGTAGGCGACCAGCAGCAGCCCGAGGAGCGGGAAGGCTGCCTTGAACACCAGCGCGTCCATGATCGCGTGGCGCGGCGCTTCGAGCTCGGCCACGGGGTACGTGGCCGGAAGGTCGCGCCGGTAGAACAGCCACAGCACCACCAGGGTCGCCGCGAGCGAGACGAGGTTCACCGGCACCATCACGGCCGCGTAGCGGCTGAAGGAGATGTCGAAGAAGTTCGCCGAGACGATGTTGACGAGGTTCGAGATCACCAGCGGCAAGCTGGTGGAGTCCGCAACGAACCCGCAGGCGACGATGAAGGCCAGCGCCGCGGCCGGCTTGAAGTCGAGGCGCAGCAGGATGGCCAGCACGATGGGGGTGAGCAGCAGGGCCGCGCCGTCGTTGGCGAACACCGCGGCGATGGCGGCGCCGAGCAGGATCACCAACGGGAACAGCAGGCGCCCCCGTCCGCCGCCCCACCGGGCGATGTGGAGCGCCGCCCAGTGGAAGAAGCCGGCCTCGTCGAGCAGCAGCGAGATGATGATCAGCGCGACGAAGGTGAACGTGGCGTCCCAGACGATGTGCCAGACGACCGGGATGTCGCCCGGGTGGATGACCCCGGTGGCGAGCGCGACCGCGGCTCCGATCAGGGCGCTCCATCCGATCCCGAACCCCTTCGGCTGCCAGATGACGAACACGAGGGTGACGACGAAGATGGCGAGCGCGAGCATCGGGACCGTTTCTTGTTCTTGATTATGTGGAGCGATCAGGCGGTGGCGATGCGCCGGCCGTGCTCGTCGACGACGCGCTCGCCGTCCTCCTTGACGAACTCGCCCTGCTGGGCAGGCAGGAGGTCGAGGACCGCCTCGGACGGTCGGCAGAGGGCGACGCCCTGAGGGGTGACGACCAGGGGGCGGTTCAACAGGATCGGGTGAGCCTCGATGGCATCGAGAAGCCGGTCATCCGTAAGGCTCGGGTCCCCAAGGCCGAGATCGGCGTAGGGCGTGCCCTTCTCCCGCAGGAGGTCGCGCACGGTGAGGCCGGCACGCTCCGCGAGTTGACGGACCATCACCCGGCTCGGCGGCGTCTTCAGGTACTCGATCACGTGCGGCTCGATGCCGGCGTTGCGGATGAGTGCCAGGGTGTTGCGGGACGTGCCGCAATCCGGGTTGTGGTAAATCACGACGTCCATCAGGCGGTTTCCTCGCAGCAGGCGGATAGGGCGGCTACGGCCGGGGCGCAGACCTCGGGGCGGCCCTGGCAGCAATCGCGCATCAGGAACTGGATGAGCTCGGACAGGTCCGGGTAGGCGGCGCTGTAGATGATCGACCGCCCCTCGCGCCGGGAGGTGACCAGGCCGGAATGGCTGAGTTCCTTCAGGTGGAACGACAGGTTGGTGCCGGACACGCCGACCGCCTCGGCCAGCATGCCGGCCGCCATCCCGTCAGGCCCCGCTGTGACGAGCTGGCGCACGATGCGCAGCCGATGCTCCTGGCCGAGGGCCGCGAAGGCAGCGACAGCTTGCCGTTCGTCCATCATGATGTCAATATCTCAACCATCATTGAAACGTAGAGGATAGACGTTCCTTGGACAAGCCTCGACAGCCCTTCGCCGACGGCCTGCCGAACCTGAGCGAGGGACACTTCATCGTTCCGGCGAGCGCCGACCTGCAGGTGGCGACGCCGTTCGCCCACGCCCCGCGCTTCCTGATCCTCTACGGGTCGCTCCGGGAGCGCTCGTTCAGCCGCTTCCTCGCCTACGAGGCGGCGCGCCTGCTTGAGGCGATGGGCGGCGAGGTCCGCATCTACGACGCGCACGGCCTCCCTCTGCCCGACGACGCCACCGCCGATCACCCAAAGGTCCAGGAACTCCGGAACCTCTCGATCTGGTCGGAAGGGCACGTCTGGGTCAGCCCGGAGCGACACGGGGCCATGTCCGGGGTGATGAAGAGCCAGATCGACTGGCTGCCCCTGTCCGAGGGGTCGGTGCGCCCGACCCAAGGGCGGACGCTGGCCGTGATGCAGGTCTCCGGCGGCTCGCAGTCCTTCAACGCCGTCAACGGCCTGCGCGTGCTCGGGCGCTGGATGCGGATGGTCACCATCCCGAACCAGTCCTCGGTGCCGATGGCCTACAAGGAGTTCGACGAAACCGGCCGGATGAAACCCGGGCCGCTCTACGACCGGGTCGTCGATGTCTGCGAGGAGCTGATGAAGTTCACGCTCCTGACCCGCGAGCGATCCGACTACCTCGTGGACCGCTACTCGGAACGAAAGGAGCGGGAACCGGATCGGCTCAAGGCCGTCGCCGCCGACATCGGGTTCGTCAGGAGACCCTCGTAACCGTCCCGGGGACCGGCGGCGGATCGTGACGCACGATCCCGGGCCAGACGGTCATAGTTTACGGGCCGTTGACTCCGGAAGCGGGCAACGGGACGCGCGTCCCGCTATGCGCTGCCTTAGGAGTCGTGAATCCCGACGCCCCTTGGATGGGGTCAGCGGTAGGAGAACTGCAGGACGGCAGCGGGCAAACGTTCTCCCTCGATAGGAATGGCGGAGGCGGACGCCTCAATCTCGGCCATGTCCTGGGGCGTGAGCACGACCCGGTCGAGCCGGCGCGTGCCGGGGATGGGCACGATGAATGGCTTTCGCGAGAGCAACCAAGCCAACGCGATCTGCGCCGCCGTCGCCTCCTTGGCCTCGGCGAAGCGTTGCAGGAGCTCGACCAGCGCCTGGTTGGCCGCTCGCGGACCTCAGGGGAGAAGGGTGGGATATGCTTCGTCATGGCTCCAGTCTCTCAAGAGTTGGAGCCTCCGAAAATCCCGGGGCGGTTCAATCTCCGGTTCCGGGTCGCGGGTCCAAAGCGAATACTCGCTTTGGATGGCGGCCACGGGCTGGACCGCGTGCGCCCGACGAACGGTCTGCGCTCCAGGCTCGGACAAGCCGAAATGCTTGACCTTGCCCTGGGCGATCAACTCCTTCACCGCGCCGGCGACCTCCTCGATGGGGAAGCCGCAGGACCTGATGCACCACCGCTGCATCAACCTACGCCTGCCGACGCGTGGGAACATCTACGCCTGGGAGTTCGAGAAGGCCGGCCGCGAGCTCAACGTCCGGGTCGAGGGCCAGATGGCGTTCAACAACACCGGGCTGATCCTGAAGGCCGCCCTCGGCGGGCTGGGCCTCGCCTACCTGCCGGAGGACCGGGTGCGGCCTTACGTCGAGGAGGGCCGACTCAAGCGGGTCCTGGCCGAATGGTGCCCCCCGTTCGCCGGCTACCACCTGTACTACCCGAGCCGGCACCAGCACGCCCCGGCCTTCGCCCTGGTGGTCGAGGCGCTGCGCTACCGAGGCTGAGACGACTAGGCTGGGATATCGAAGTTTCCAAGCAAGCGGGATGCATTGCCGTCGGTGATGGCTTCCAAGTCCGCCGTGTCCTTTCCCAGCATCTCCGCAAGGCGGTTCACCGTAGCCCTCAGGTCGCCCTTGCCACCCCGGAAAGGGGCATCGCTCTCGATCAGCAGCGCATCGAGGGGAACTGCAGCCATGAGGGAAGATGCCCGTGCCCCCTTCAACATGCTGCCGTTGACGGAGAACCAGCAGCCCGCTGCGATGGCCCGACCGAGTTCGGAGGCCGTACCGGAAAACCAATGCAGGACGGGCAGGAAGCCTCCCCTCGACGGGCAGGCACGGATCTCGTCGAGGACCTGTCCGGCGGCGCGACGGCTGTGGATGCTCAGCACCCGGCCACCCAGCGAGCCTGCCCGGTGCAGGACCTCCCTGAACACGCGTCGTTGCGCCTCGAAGGCATCCGCCAGGTGCGGACTGCCGTCGAGGCCGATCTCCCCGATGAGCCTCGCCTGGGGCATGAGGTCCAGCATCAGGCCGACCTCGTCCTGTGCCTGCCCGACCAATTCCGGGTGAAGCCCCAGCGCCGGTCGCGTCCAAGGGTTTCCCTTGGACCATGCAAGGTTCTGTTGCCAGGCGCGCGGGGTCGTCGTGACGGCGACGGTGGTCACCCGATAGGCACCGCGCGTTTCGTACTCCGCCTTCGGATCGGCCATCAGGTCGAGGTGGCAATGGAAATCGTGCAAGGCCACCGCCGTCGGGAGCTTCAGGGAGCGAAGGACTGCAGGTTTCCGATAGCTCGTCCCACCTCGTCTATACCCTCCGCGAAGACCTTGGTGTAGTCGCGTATCTCCCCGGGGGCGTAGTCAGTGAGCGGCCCAGGTTTTCGCACGAGCGCGACCGCGGTTTCCGGCTTTCGCCGCAGACGTTGGGCCATGAACTCGAAACTCCTGACGTGTTCTCCCTTGGCGCCCCGCGGATCGACCGTGCCGCCCAACACGGGAAGGTCAAGATACGTCGTGGGTTCGTAGCCGTAGGCATGGACCTCGGCGGCGCGCCGTATGAGGCACGGTACGCAATATCCGCAATGACCGGGCGGCCTTCCCTCCCACCGGGCCTTCGATACCGAGGAGCAGGATATCGTGCTCGGCATGGCGGCTTCGACGAAGCTGCGTCGGGCCACCTCGTCCAGCATCTGTCCCTTCGTCCTGAATCGATAACGGTTCTCGACGTTCTCCGCGAGGTCCAGCCGCCTCAGCAACTCCTGCCAGCGAGCCAGGTAGAACGGATGTGTCGTGCGTGTACTCCATGCTCCCACTCGGAGCGGATCGAGCGGGACGTTGAGGGAGATGAGGCCGTTCTCGGGAACGTCCACCACCCGGGACCCACGGGGCATCGCGCTGGTTCCGGCGGCGGCGAGGGCGAGGAATAGGAACGACCTGGCACGCTGCGTGTCCTCGCTGCCAAGGGAGGCCATGTCGCCGGCCGTGACGCCGACCCGTGCACGAACGTGGCGCGTGCCGAAGGCTCCGAACTGCTGATCGAGCATTCGGACGCATGCCGCCTGGCTCGACGTGCCGGCATCCCAGTAGTGGCTGACGAACAACGTCTTGCTTCCGCTGGCGAGGAGATCTGTCGCGCCGACGAAGCTGTCGACCCCGCCGGAGAACAAGGCCACCCGGTCGAACGGGAGAAGCGGTAGACCCAGAGGAGCCGGCGCGAGCGGACCGTCGTCGGGCCTGGATCGAAAGAACACGCGCCAGATGTCCCCCGACAGGAAGCCCAGCATCCGCTCGATCAGGTCCGCCACGCCGGACCATAGCGTGGGATCCGAGACCGGGACCCAAAGCGCGATCTCCCGCGTGAAGGAGTCCTCCGCGTTACGGACCCTGGAGATCCGCGTGTCGGCCGCCTGCACGGCTACGGCAAGAACCAGCAGGTCGACGCCTACCTCGGTCGGACGCAACCCGCGTGTGGCCATCTCGCCGAGGATCTGGCCCATGCCGAACCTCAGGCCCGCTACGTCGGGACGGACGTCGAGGGTACGCTGCGGCTCTCCGGCGGGGGCGGCGATGGATGCGCGGTCGGAGGGTCCGAGACGAACGACGATGTGGCATCTCATGAGGATTCGCCTTCATCGCCGTAGGTTTCCAACAGGGACCACGCCACCTCGTAGATCTCGTCCACGATGCGTCCCAGGCTCGGGCCGGTGAGGTCGCCGAACGATTGCGGGGTTAGGCCGATGATGCCGTCGCGCGTGGCGGCGGACACGTAGTCCCGCAACTCGCGCTCGACGGTACGGAAGTCGGCTATGACCGGGGCGACCTTGAAACCGCGAACCGCGATATCGTGGAAAATGCGCCCCACGATGCTGTTGGAGAGGAAGGCGGCGAAAAAGCCTTGCTTCTGGGCGGCCTCGAACGCGTCGAGGCTTTCGATCCCAAGGGCGCCGAGCTGGTCGACGGTCTCGGCCCATGCGTCACGAGCGATGGCTTCGTCCACGAGGCCACCGTCGGCGCAGATCACGTCCGTGAGCCCCGCGAATGCCTCCGCAACCCCTCCGTCGAGGAGCGCATCGAGCCCAAGGCGCTCGAAGGTCTCGCGGACGCCGACCGTGTCGAAGTCGCGGAACAGGCCGAGCACGCCCGCCGCAGCCTGACGGGCCGCTCCCATCCGGCGCGTCGCGTTGCGTGCCCCACCGGCGGCGTTGCGGGCGTACCCCCTGACGGCCCTGCCCAGGGCACGGTCATCGGTTCCGCCGCTCCGGGAGAACCTGGTGAAGTTGGACCTGCTCGGGCCGAAGCGGTTGGGTTCGGGCGGAGGGGCTGGCGGAGGGGCCGGGACCAAGGGAAGTGCGGGAGTTGCGCCAGGCGGGGTCGGAGGGCCTGGGACCGGGACAGGAGGCACGGGTCCGGGGGGGACGACGGGGGGCGGAGGCATGCCGGGCGGCGGGACCGGCGGCGGTGCCGGACCGCCCAGCCAACCCGGGACCAGAGGGGTCGTCGGACGTTGCCCGCGTGGCAGTGCGGACGTTCCCATCAGCGGCGCTCCGGTCCGTCCAGACTTCTCAAAGTGGCCTTGGCGGTGATCTGGAGTTGACGGCTTCCCCTGGTTGACCAGGACCGCAACATGTCCCGCGCCCGCGTCTTCGGCCCATCCTGGAAGGCCTGCGGGGACCAACCGGCAGCGGCCCAACTGCCGAGCTCGTCGGCTGGCAGTTCGCCGAGGAAGTCCAGGAGCCGACCCTGGAACCTGGGGTGGTGGCGCACAAGCGCACACAGGCCGGCAAAGTGCGGAGGCGAGGCCGAGAGCTGATCGACGGCCAGGATCTGGTCCTTCAACGTGTTGAAAAGCAGGTTGGCACCGGTTTCGTCCAGTGCTCGGATGTCGCCGTCCACTTGCGTCGCCCCGAGCGCACCCGAACCCACGGACGACAGGATACGGTCGAGCAGGGCGTTGGACGAGGCACGACCGAACGCGCTCTTGCGGTCGCGGGTCGCGAACACGTACGGGCGTAGGTCGACGGTACTGAGGAGCTTGTCGGGGTCCAGCCGTGCCCAGTTGCGCAGCCAAGCGTCCCCCGCCCAATCGGCCACGGCCTCAGGCAGTGTCCTGGAGCCGTCCGCTTGGGGCGATCCAGCGGACGGTCCACCCGGTCTCGGAGGTGTCGCCTCGTCGCTTTCAAGCAGCTTCAACTCCACGACGATGCCACCCGCGACCGTCATCGCCTGCTTGGCGACCTGCGTGAAGAAATCCGGTTTGAAGCGCTCGATCAGCATCACGCGCCCTAGGACGGAGATCTCGACCTCGCTTGAGAGACCGCGCGCGTCGGCGACGGCTTTCCGCAACGCGACGGCGTTCAGGAAGCGCTTGATCTGTCGGGGGTTGCCCTCAAGCCCTTCCGCGACCGTCGGCCCTAGCTGCTGCGCAAGCCGGTAGGCGGCCGTCAGCTCCGTTCGCTTGTCGGGCCCGGCAGCGATGATGTCCTCCAACGTGAGGGCATTCGAAATCCAGGGCGTCTTGATGACGGCCCGGGCCTTCTCGACCAGCGTCACGAAACCCCGGGCCTCCTCTCCCAGGATCGCCTGCGCGAGGAGCAGGGTGACGTAGACCTTGGCCTCCTCCATCCCGAGCGCAGGGATGCGGAACGGCACCTGGATCAACTTCTCCAGGTAGTTCCGCGCATAGGAGGTCGGCCCCGCCGCAGCCGGCAGGTCGGGGAAGTGCTGCCGGACAGCATACTCGATCATCGCCTCGTCCGTCGCGATGATGAAGGCCGTCTGCGGAGTGAAAAGGAAGAGGCGGATCGCCTCCAGGGTCTCGATTGCGGTCTTGGGCAGGCAACGGTCGAGGTCGTCGATCAGGACGACGAGCTTCTTGATGCCCGCCTCCTTCAGGAGCGTTTCGAACTCCTTCTGGAACGCACGTATGTGCGTGACCGCGGACTCGGCCGCCTCGGGTTCGGCGAGGTATTCCTTCGCCTCCTCCACGACCTTCTTGAGCGCTTCGCCGTCGACGGCTTCCCCCGGCGCGTTGAGAATGCCGGAAAGCTTACCTAGGATCTCGGTGACCTGATCCGGGCTCGGCAGGCCGCTCGCATAGTTCCAGGCCAACTGGCCGCCTCGCTTGGCCAGCTTCATCCAGCGGACGCGCTTGAGCAGGCCCTTGGCCGCCTTCTTCGTCTTGGCACCGAAGGTCTCGGAGTCGCGCAACTCCTCGACGATGGTTTCCAGTAATGCCGTCTTGGCATCGTCGAACCCCTGGAAACGCCACCCGTCGAAGTGGAGGCACAGAACGCCCTCCCGCTTCTTGAGCCGAGCCTCGGCCATTCGCAGCACGCTCGACTTGCCGGCCCCCCAATCACCGTGAATGCCGACGGTGAGTGGCTTGTTGGGTGTCGCATCGATCAGGTTGACGACCGTTTGCGCGATGGCCTCGAAATAGAGGAGATCGACCGCTGTCTCGTGGTCGGGGACAACGACAAGCGCAGCTGCCGCCACTCCGTTGCTGGCCATCGCAATGCTCCACCCAGGACCTTACTGCCTAGATGGTATCCTACCGCGACGGCCGCAACTCTACATCAGCACATTCGACTCGTTTCAAGGGACGGTAGCGCGGTTTTCATGGGGAGAGACTGATGCCGAGTAGAACGACAGTGGTGTCCGGCGCTCTCCGACGCCATCACACGACTGGTTGTCCCGGTAAGAATGCCGTTGTTCCGCTTGCCCCCCGGATCGGGAACCCCGCTTATCCGGCCTTGCGCACGAGGGTGCCGTCCGGAGCCTTCTCGAAATACTTCCCGTGCTCCCACCGGCCGATCATCTTCTTCTTCAGCGTGTCCTCGTCGAGCGGCTCCTTGTGCAGCCGAGCCCCGCGGTGGATCGAGTCCTTCAGGCCCGCCAAGATCTCGTCCAGCGGCCGCGTCCCGCCGACCGGCATCATCTCCGCCACCTCGGCCATGACCCGGTCCCAGAACTCCTCCGCGCGTATCCTGTCCAGGCGCCGCCGCATCTGCTCGTTCTCGGCCCGCAGCTTCAGCACCTCGGCGGCCTCCCGCGCCAGACGGACATTCTCCTCTCGTAGGTAATCGCATTCCGCCAGGGCGTCGTCGCGCATCTCGTCATTGGCTCGGAGCCTGGCCTCCAGCTTCATGCAGTCGTCCTCGAAGTGCTTCGTCTGGCTCGCCTGCGCGGACTCGACGACACTCTGGAACGTGGTCGTGCACCCGACGGATACCGTCTGGCACTTGAGCGACTTCGCTCACATCATCTGGCACTGGTAATGGAGACCTTCGACAATCCGTTACGCAAGTCGGAGCACTCGTTACACAGCATAGGTGTAACGGGGCGCTCTGTTACCGTACGAACCCAGCCCTGCAGGCCGATCCAAAGTTGGCCCGCACGTAACGGGTTCTCCACAGGCGGCCAGGAGATCAGTAACCACTACAAGCGACCGACTCTCGACAAGTGAATCCGAGTAGCGATCTCCTGGTCTCACGCACCAGGGGAGGCCCCTATGAACGCAGACCGTTTCGTTTCCAGCTTCGAGAACGGCGCCTACGGTCTCGCGGCCGGCCTCGCTGCCGCCCATGCTGCCGGCCTCGCCCGGGGTGACCGGTTGGTCGCCGAGGCCCGGGCTGCCGAGGAGGAGGCGGTGACCTCGGAGAACCTGGCGACCGTCGCCCGGGTCCTCCTGGAGCAGCGCCGGGAGCTCGCTGCGCTCCGGGCCGAGAACGCCCGCCTGAAGGGCGAGCTCGCCACCAGCCGCCGGGCTGATGCGGTCCGGGCCGTCGCGGTCGCCGCCCGCCGTACGAACGCCCGCCGCGCGTGACGTACGCGGCACCGGGGCCGCGTACGTACGGGGCTCCACGTGCTGACGGAATGCTTTCGCGTGCTGACGACGTGTGCACACGTGCGCACAGGGAAAGTCGCAACCCCTAAAATGCACGGGGACGCATTTTTCTTCGATGGCATCCAGACCTGAAAAAGCCCGCCCCGGGGTGACCGAGGCGGGCTTCGTTGCGTCAGGGATGCGGGGTGATCAGACGCCCTGGCAGGGCACGTACGAGGGGCTGTCGATCAGGTCCTGGATCGCGTCGCTGATGGCCTTGCGGCCCTCGGCCATGCGCTCGCGCTTCTCCGCGGTCATCTGGGCCATCTCGCGCTTGCCCTGCTCCCACTCCTCAAGCGTCGGGCACGGCGGCAGGGACGCCAGCGGCTTCATGCCGAGCATGTGGCGCCCGATCATCAAGGCGTCCCCGTTGGCGACGTTCATCAGGTCCATCCAGGGGAGGCCCCGGAGCCAAGCCTGCGCCGCCTCGTCGAGGGCGCGGAGATCGGGCTCCTCGTCCGTGAGCGTCCCCTGGGACAGGGCGAAACGCTGGGCGAGGGAGCCCCACTCCCTGGCGGCCTCGTCGGGGGTGATTGCCTTCTTGGGGGCCGGCGCGGCGGTCAGGGCGGCAGGCGATCCGACCGGGGCGGTCGCGGCCTCGGCCAGCGCGGCGGCCATGTCGGCGGAACCACCACCGGCGGGGGCGGCGCGGCGGGGAGCGGGGGTGATCGATTCGACGACCCAGCGGCCCGCCTTCCAGACGAGGCGGGTTGCGGTGACGGCCATCTCGGCGACGGCGGCGATGGCGGCGAGGATGTAGGCGAGAAGCTGACGGGCCACGGGTTGTCTCCTTGGTTGGTGGTGAGGGAATCGTGCCGCGCCGGCTCGAAAGGCACAGCGGGGAAATCCGCAAAAATGCGGATTTTTCTTCAGGCGGCGATCTTCGATGCCCGTGCCTCGGCGATTGCGGCGAGCCCGGCCTCGGTGAAGGCCGCCTCGATCTCGCGCTTGCCCTTCATGCGCTTGGGGGTTGCCCAGCCGAGCTCGATGGCGCGGACGGAGCCCCAGCCGTGCAGGTAGTTGTTGGTTACCGACGCGCCGAACGGCTTCGCCCACGAGCCGAGGATTGCCGGGCGTGCGTCGGCGGGCTCCGGCTCGCCGATCCTTTCGAGAAGGGCGCGTGCGTTGCCGACCGACAGTTCCCCCCAGAACACATTGAGGCCGACGGCGTGGAGCACGTGGCTGATCTTCGTGTGCTCCATGCTCCCGGCTAGGCGTTCCCAGCCGGCATCGGTCGCGAGATCGATGGCGTGGTGCCACATGCCCCCGTCGCAGTTTGAAGGCGCCCACACGGCCTTCAGCCCCGTGACCTCCTCGACCCTGCGCACGTACGGCAGGTCGGCGCAGGCCGGCGTCGATAGGAAAAGGTATGGGCGACCGCCCCGGTCGCGCCGGAGCGTCACCGGGAAGGCGATGCTCCGTGGTGCGAAGGGCACCGTCATGTCTCGCAGCGCGTACCCCATCGAGAGGGAGTAGAGGTTCGCGAGGCCGGCCTCGATCAGGGCGGCGTCCATCGGGGTACGACCCGGAACGACCCCCATGATCGAGGCGTCGACGAACGGCGTGATCTCGTCGTCGCGGCGATCCGGTTGCCGGACGACGGTCTCCGCCGGCTCCGGGGTTGGCTCTGTGACGCTGGCGAACAGGTCGAGTTGATTCGGATGCGGTCGCCGGGCCATCACGCGGCCTCCCCGAAGAGCTCGCGGCGCATGTTGTCGGGGATCTGCCGCCGGTGGACGTGGACGGCCCACAGGGCCTGGGACGCCTCGCACTGACCGAGCCGCGGCAGGCCGGAGAGGACGTGCCCCAACGCGGTGTGAGCCTTCGACCAGCCCGCATCGTTAGAAACCGTCGCCCAGTCGTCGTCCATGGCGGACAGGTGCTTCGTGGCCGAGTGGACGAGGAGTTGGATCGCCGGGTCAGCGGCCAGCGCCCACCACTTCTCCTTCCTCTCCGTCTGCGCCCGATCCGTGACCCGGGCGACCATCTCGTCGCAGGTCTCGACCAGGCGCCGGGCCATCTTGGCGGCCGACGCTGACGGCTGATCGCCCTCGGCGAAGATCGCGGTCGCCTTGTCCCGCTGCGACCGCGTCCACGCCCACGGCAGCGCCTTCATCCGGTCGCGCAGGAGGGAGACGGCGGCGAGGCGCTCCTCACCCTCCTGCGCCCACAGGCGAGCCATGTTCTCGGCCACCCGGGCCCGGCGTTCGGCCTCCTCGGCTGCGCGGCGTCCTTCTTCCTCGCGCGCGATCCCGTCGGCCCGGGCGAAGGCCGCCTCGAATCGGTCGTTCGACGGCGCGGGCTGCGGCTCCCAGCAGACCGGCTTGTCGTACTCGCCCTGGCGGTCGCCACCCCAGGAGAAGCCCAGCTCGCGCATCCCGTCGCGATCCGCCCGGTAGAGCCGGCTGTAGGAGCTCTCGTCACCGGCATCGGCGAGCCACAGGGTCTTGAGGCCGCCCTTGGTCTGGCGCTCCCCGACGCGGCGCCATGCCAGGCCGAGGGCACCGACGGGCAGGGCCTCGGTCAGGGGCGGGAGCGGGCGCTGGGCCGCCCCGTAGGCCGAGGCGCAGACGGCCCCGACGGCGACAAGGAGCAAGATGAGGGTGAGCATGGCGACCTCCGATGATCCGCAGATCAGAGTAGATTGCCATGAATTCCAAGGCCGACAAGGGCCGATGATTTATTATGGATTGTGGAATAAATCGAAATGCCAAAATAGTCCCTGATCATCCGTTACACATCTAGCGGATCAGCGGATCGCGGGTACATTCTCTCTTGTCACGTCGACAGGAGGGCCCGATGGTGGCTGACGATAGCCTCGAACGACCAGTAGTCCTCGGAGACGAAGCAATCGTCCGCATGCTCCTGGCCGAGTGCCGGGCTGCCGGTACCCAGGCGAAATGGGCGTCCGCGAACGGGGTCTCGCCTCAGTACGTGAGCGACGTCCTGAGGGGGCACCGGGTCCCCGGGGACAGGCTTCTCCGCCGCCTCGGTCTGCGACGCGAGATCACCTACGTCCCGGTCGACGAGGTGGTGTCGTGAGCCGCGGCAAGAGCCTCGCCACGGACGTTTGGATTCGCCCCAAACCCGAGACCGTCGCGCTGCTGTTGTCCCGCGAGGACGGGATGATTGCGGCTCGCGAGCGCTGGCACTGGTGCTCCGTGAACGTCCTTCTGGAGTTGGCGGCCGAGGGTCGCCAGACGCTCGGGCTCCCCCGCCCTGCGCGGGGGAGCAGGCCGCTCAAGACCCCCGGCCTCGCTGACGCCGTTGTCGCTGCCGTCGAGCGCCTCGCTAGCGTGCCGGCCGCGGCCGTCGAGACCGGGCTGTCGCAGGACAGCGTGCGCCGCGTGCTCCGCCAGCGCGGCCTGCCGATCCCCCGCGTGGACCGGGTCACCGCCGCCCGGCGCGCCGCCGAGGTCCGGCGCCAGAGGAGTGCAGCATGACGTCCGTCCGTAGCGAGTTCGTCACCGGCCTGCAGCGCCTCGACAAGGCGGCGACGAAGGCCCGGCTCATCACGGTCCGCGCGGCTGTCCACCGCCGGATCGACGAGCTCACTGACCCGGCCCTGAAGTGCGCGCTGATGGATGTCTCGGACTCGGTCGACCGCCTCCTCATGGAGACGTCGCGCATCAGCATCGAGCGCCTCGCGAACGGGCTCGCCGAGAGCCACGGCGAGCCGCCGCAGCCGTCCACTCTCCCCCGCGTCCCACCCAGAAGGAGCCAGCCGTGATCCATCGCGTAGGGTCCGCCTTCACCGTCGATTGCCTCGTCGAGGTCGAGCCGGGCCGCAGGGTCACCGTGTTCGCCCAAGGCACCGTCCCGGTCGAGGGCGACCTCCTGATCCTCCGGACGGAGCCCCCGCGGTGGCGGGCGGCCGAGGTCTACGCCGACGACACCGGCTGGCACGCCAAGGCGGTCCCGGCCCTCGGGCTCACCATCGCCGCCTGATCCGCCCCGCCGACGAGCCAGGCGACAGTGGCCACCGAGATCAGCGCAACTCCTTGGGAGACCACCATGAGCATTGAGAACACACGCAGGATCATCGCCGGCGAGATCGTCGCATCTGGCAACGTCGCCGCCCACGAGGTCGCCGAGCGCATCATGAAGCGCTTGGCGCGCGAGGGGCTGTTCGTCGTCGATGCCAGCCAGACCGAGGCGGTCGAGGCCCTCAAGAAGCTCGACTGCATCTTCGATTTCCCCACCGACGAGGCTGACGTGAAGGTCCTCGCCGAGCAGATCGGGATCGAGGACCCCACGGCCCTCACGGTCGCTTGCCTCGCCGTCCGGGAGGTCCTCGACGGTCCGAAGATCGCCGAGCAAGTCGCCTCCTACTACCGGCAGCCCGCAGCCGCCTGAGGCTGCCCCGTCGCGCGCCCGGCGGCAGGGGCGCTCCTCGATTCCCCCAGCAACCCCACACATGAAGGAGCGTCCCCATGCGGCGCGAGACCATGGACATCCAGACCAAGTTCCACGTCACCGGCACGAGGGCCGTCATCCACGCGGCGGTGCGCGCCGACCATGGTGGCTTATCGTCTGCGATAGAGCGGACCGACCGCATCCTGGCCGCTCTGGCCAAGGCCGACCTCATCATCGTGCCGAAGCCGACCGGCAACGCCGAGGCCGTTCGGGAGGCTGTCCGCACCGGCAACTGGACCGCCGTCTCGGAGAAGGATCTCCTGGCATGGCGTGAGGCCCCCGTGCAGGGGCTCGACATCGTCCTCGATGAGGAGGGTGAGCGAGCCATCAAGGCCGCGGCAGAAGCTCCCGTCCCACGTGGCATGGAGATCCTCGTCGCATCGGAGCGGCCGCACGGTCTCACCGACCGGGATCACGCCGTCCTGGACGCCGAGATGGTGATTGTCCGAGACATCAAGGCGGCAGTGCAAGGCTGCGCCCCCCACCGAGCCGAGGAGCTAGCCCACGAGATCACCCAGTCCCTCGCCAAGGCCGGGTTCGAGATCCGGTACGTGCCCCTCGACCTGGTCGATGACGTGGGGCCTCTTCAGCAGGTGTTCGCCGTCCGGATCGGCTGGCCGGAGTTCACGTCGAGCACCATCCTCGTTGAGGACGGAGCCGACGTCGCTACCGTGACCAAAGCGGCGAAGCTTCATGCGTTGAACGGGTATGGCAGCAAGGTAGACCGCGAGCGTTGGGTCGCCTTCAGCATGACCCAACGTCGCTTCCTGGCACCCGACGAGCCGGCGCCGTCAACGCTGATCGTGGGGCCCTACGAGGCCCTGGTGCGCGAATGCCGTACGCCTGAGCAGCCCAAGGAGGCCGCCGACGCCGATCTCAAACGCTACCAGGCGCGGTGGGAAAACGGCCTCCGAAACATCGTCACCATCCTGCACGGGCCCAGCTACTCGTTCGAGATCGACCAGATCGTCGAGGAGGTCCGCACGCTGACAGGCATCGTGTCCCGCCTTCCGGACGAGAGCCTCCGCCGGACGGAACACCACAGCTTCGGCGAGGACGATCCGTTCACGACCATCTCCGGGGACGCCTCGTCCGTGGAGCGCATCCTCGACCTGATCGAGAAGGGTGAGGCGGCGGTGAAGGCGGAGCGAGAGCCCGAGATCTCCATCTCACTCGGCGAGGACACCTTCTACCTGCAGGGCACACCCGAGGTCCGGAAGGAGCTGATGCAGTTCCTCCTGAAGGACATGGGTCGCTTCGCCAAGGCGGACGCCAATCTGGTGAGGGGGGCATCCTGATGCGGTCCTTCCTCACCCTCATCGCCGGCGGCCCGGGCAGGGTCGCCGTCTCCGCCGCGGGAATCGTGACCTGCGGCTTCATCCTCGACGGGCGCGGGGACGCCCTGCTGCGGGCGGTGTTCGTCACCGCGGTGTGGGGCTCCGCGTTCGTCCTGGCCTTCCTGACGCTGTGCTTCCTGGCGGCGGCGTGCGGGATCGACGTCGAGGGCGCGGTCGCCAAGCCCCAGCCGAAGGAGGCCGATCATGGCGAAGCGTGAACCACGGCTCAGCGTCTCGGTGACGGAAGGCGCCCGGGACGCCGATACCGGAAGGACGGCGTTCCGCATGGTCATCGTGCAAGCGTCGGGCGAGGCCGGCATCAACGCGGCACTGAAGCTCGTCGACGCCGTGACGGGCGTCCTCGACCGGCCCAAGCCGAAGGTGATCGGGCGTGGGTAGGATCGACCTGTTGACGTGGAGAGCCGAGACGGACGCGGTCGACAGGCTCGTGGACGGGCTCCTCGCCCGCGACGGGCGGGCCCAGGCCGAGGCGGTGGGCGCCATCCCCGACGACGACGGCGCCCACCGCCGGGTGTGGGAGCGCGCCCTGCTGCTGCTGTCCTGGCACGCCGCGCACGGGCCGGACTGAGCGCCCCATTCCCAAAACGGGAATCACCGGATCTGCGCTTGGTAACCACCTGTTAACCACTATTCGCCCCAGGGGTTGCAGGCGATCCGCGACCCTGCGAAGGTCTGGCATCGGGTTAACCTACCCAAACCGTCTTAACCAAGCTCCCAGGTGTCGATAGACTCCGCCCGGGACTTGGGGATTCCTTCGCGCATCGAGGCCGCCGGCCTCTGCGGGAGGAGCACATCCCATGACAATCATCTGTGGATTCGACGAGCCGACGACCGAAGACGAAGCCAAGAGCGTCATCCTGGATCGGGCGTGCGACGCCGCCAGGATCATGCACGCCAAGTGGCCCGGCGACCGCGTCAAGCAGGCCGACTACATGCTGCTGACGCTGTACCGGGCCTACGTCCTCGTGAACCTCGTGAAGGAGGAAGGCCGGGACGACCTGCGCATGTTCTACGTGAAGGGCCAGGGACGGTCGGACTCGATCCCTCAGGATTGGTTCATGGCCTACATCGCGGACGAGTGGACGCATACGGCGTGGCGCCTGGCGTACGGAGACAGTGAGGACGACGTGTTCGTCCGCAAGTGCCTTGTCGACAAGGACAAGGCCGCCTTCGACCGCCTGACGCAGTGGCTCACTCCGGCCGGCATGGCCCAGCGCATCAGCTTGAACGGCGACTACTCCGAGCATCCGGAACTCGCCGCCGTTCAGCACTACCACGACATCTTCATGGAGCATTCGGATGTCGAGGTCTGCGACCGTACAGTCGAGGTGAACTTCTAGCCCTCGCCGTCGTCCTCGGCCTCCAGCGCGGCGCCACGGACCTTCTCCTCGGGCTGGTCCGTGGTCGCCGCCAGGCGCTCCCGGATCTCCCCGAGGGTGACCGGCCTATAGCTCCACCGGTCGACCCCGACGTCGCAGGACTGCGAGGTGTCCGGGAGCAGGCCATGGGTATGCCCGAAAAGCTGGATGCTCCCCCTCCACGCGCCGACCCAGGCCCTCATCGGGTAGTGGCAGAGGATGACGCGCTGGCCCTCGATCCGGCGCGAGACGAGCTCGTGCTGCTCGTGCCATCCGAGGCTGGTCGTCTTCGTGCGGTCGTGATTCCCGCGAACGAGGTACTTGCGGCCCCGGAGGCGCTTGAAGAGCGCCGCGTACTGCTCCGGCGTGCCACCCATGCCGAAGTCGCCGAGGTGCCAGACCTCGTCGCGTGGGCCGACGACCGCGTTCCACGATTGCACGAGGAGCTCGTTGTGCTCGGCGATATCGACGAACGGCCTGTCGCTCATACGCAGGACGCCGGCGTGGAAAAAATGGGTGTCGGCGGTGAAAAAGGTCGTCATTTTGGCAGCCTCAAAGGGGGCTGCCGCGCACGCGGTCACGCCCCGGGATTAGGGATCTCGGCGAGGGGACGGCGGCGTATCGGTTTCACGGGTCTCTCCGGAGCGGCGAACCGTTTCCAAAACGGAAAGGGTTGGCGGTGGAATCGGTGTCGTAGCACGGGCCGGGTTAACGGGGCCTGGCCTGGGGGCATCAACGAAACTGTCCCCAACAGGATGATTCGACAGCTTCGGAAGCGGGTTAGACCATCAACGTCGGCCATGTTGCCCGAGCGTTAGATTTGTCGTTGGAGCCCCCCGCAGCTTTAGATCCGTCGGTCCGCCGTTAGCTTTGTCGGTCGGGCGGCCGGTCCGTGCCGAGGTCCACGAGGTAGGCCCGGCACCAGGGCACGTACTGGTTCGGGCCGCGCTTCCCCCACGCCTTCGGCCACCGGCACGTGACCGTCACGGCCAGCAGCACCGCGTCGAGCGAGGCGTTCGGCCCGAGGCGCGCGATCATCCTCTCGGTGCAGTAGTCCCCCCGCCGGCGCGGGCACCACAGGCAGGCCACCCGGACCCGCCGGTAGGGGAAGTCGCCCAGCCGAAGGATCACCGCCCCAGTCCTTGCTCCGCCGCGTTTGTTCTCTATCTGTTCCTGCGACGGAGGGTTGGCAATGCCTGATTACGCGGACATCCTGGATGCAGTGGCCGGCGAGGAACGCGACGCGATCCTGCGGGCCCTGGCGGAGGACATGCTGGAGGTGAGGTCGACGCGGCGGCCCGGGCTGGTGAAGGCCGAGCGGCCGGCGGACCTAGCGAGGGCGCTGGGGCGGGACCGGCGGCGGGCGCGTCCCGTGCGGCTGGCATCCTGATCCCGGGTGGGATCACCGGCTGCCGGTGATACCGGGTGGGATCATCCACAGGCGTCGCGACGGGGGCGGACGGGGGCGGGACGGAACGGGGGCGGATCGCGAGGTCCCGCCCCAAATCCGCCCCGGAACGAAAAAGCCCCGGCGTCCAGGCCAGGGCTTCGCGTCTAAGTCGTTGAATTCTTTGGTAGCGGGAGAGGGACTCGAACCCCCGACACGAGGATTATGATTCCTCTGCTCTAACCAGCTGAGCTACCCCGCCACTGTCACGGACGGCGCTGACGCGGCGTCCGATGGGCGGGATATAGGGAGAAGCGCGCGAGGGTGTCAACGGTCTGTTGCGGCCCCCGCGCAGGTTCTCCCCCTCAGAGCGTCTGACCGAAGATCTGCGCCACCTGCGGGATATCCTTG